>ERZ836877.1728-NODE-1728-length-32013-cov-4.140028_pt1 | contig 32013 bp, 26 predicted proteins | sample MGYA00519469_ERZ836877 | MGnify/ENA primary metagenome ERZ836877 (study PRJEB31850, sample SAMEA3708809) | human gut metagenome | biome: human gut; feature: human-associated habitat; material: faeces | place: China | collected 2014 ... | reverse complement strand
AGCTGTCTTCCCCTGCCGGCGTCTGTTGCCCCGTAGCGGGGGCCGTTTTATCCGCCCTGCATGGCGCGCAGCTTCCTGTAGAGCGTGGCAACGCCAATGCCCAGGGCTGCGGCGGCCTGTTTTTTGCCCTCCACCGTATCCCCGTATACGGCAAGGGCCTGCCGGACGGCGTTTTCCTCCAGTTCCCGCAAAGGCACTATGGGGGCTGCCTGGGCGGGCGGGGGCGATGCCGATCCTCCTCCGGATGGAAAGCGGAAAGAACGCTGGGCGTCATGGTGCGCCGCCATGGCCGCCTCGCTGATTTTCCGGGGCAGCATGGCGCAGGTCAGGTCGCCGCCAGGATTAATATTGACCATATATTCCATGCAGTTCTGAAATTCACGCACATTGCCCGGCCAGGGATAGTGCTGGAGCTTCTCTACCATGGCCGGGCTCAAGCGCATGGGCCATTTGCCCAACGACGTGCAAAACCGGCTCAGAAAAAATTCCCCAAGCTGGGGGATGTCTTTTTTCCGCTCCCGCAACGGCGGCAAATGGATGGGGATGACATTGAGCCGGTAATACAGATCCTCCCGGAACATGCGTTCCGCCACCAGCGCCTGCAAATCCTCATTTGTCGCGGCAATGATGCGCACGTCTACAGAAATGAGCCTGTTGGAGCCAAGCCGGGTAAAACTCCTGTCCTGCAGCACCCGCAGCAGCTTGACCTGCAGGTGCAGCGACATGGAGCTCACTTCATCCAGAAAGACCACGCCGTGGTTGGCCAGCTCAAACTTGCCCATGCGGCCGGACCTGTTGGCCCCGGTAAAAGCGCCGCTTACATAGCCGAAGAGTTCGCTTTCCAGCAGGTGGCCGGGAATGGCCCCGCAGTTGATGGCGATGAAAGGCTGGTCGCGCCGGTCGCTTTCAGCATGGATAGCCCTGGCGAAAATCTCCTTGCCCGTACCGCTCTCGCCCGTGATCAGCACCGTGGAGACGGAATCGGCTATCTGCAGGACCCGTTTTTTCAGTTGCCCCACCACGGGGCTTTCACCGATGATGCTGGCCACTCCGGCTCCCACGGCGCTCGCGGCCCGACCATCCGCACCCAGCCGCCCGGCAAAACTGGTGGTGCTTTCCGCCACCAGCACATTGGCAAAGCTGTCGTCCCCGTCTTCAAACCAGATATGGTTGCCGAACAGGGTTACTTCCTTGTGGGGCAGCCGCACCACAAACTCATCGGCGTCCAGCACGGTATTGCCTGTTTTGCTCAGCTCCAGGCCGGTCCCTTCGTAGTCTTCAGGAATGGCCAGCTCCTTGCGCGCCATTTCGTTGCAGAAGCTGATCCGCCCTCCGCGGGAAAACACGATAATGATGCGCGGGTTGGAATCCGTCACGCGCATGAGCATATCAAGTTTGCGCTCGGCCTGACGGGAAGAGCGGCGCTCCAGGGCGTTCATGGCCAGCAGATGGGAGGTCTGCTCCAGAAATTCCATGTAAAATGTCTTATTGGCGAGTACGGTCTTTTTTCGCTCTTCCGAAAAGCAAAGCAGACCAATAATGCCCACGGTCTTGCCCCCCACCACGATAGGCGAGCAGATATTGAGCATTTCCCGGCAATTGCGCAGGTTGGGGCAGGCGCGGCAAATGGGGTGCTCCCGCGGGTTGTCAAGGCAGATGGTCCGCATGGTACGCATGGCTGTAAAGTACAGCTCCCCGGCGTCCTCAATGCTTTCGCCAATGCCGGCCGCATAGCCGCCCGTGCCGCCCAGCCGGATCAGATCGGCGTCCACGATCTCTATATCCATCTGGGTGACGGTAGCCAGCATATTAGTAAAGGCTGTAATCTTTTTACCCATGTATTTCAGTGGATTATCAACTTGCATAGCCATATGCACCTGTTTTGCGGCTTGAGCGTGTAGCGCTTCGGGGCACAGTGGAGGCCGCAAGGCCGCGGTTTTCGTGCCGCCGGACGCGCTGGAACGGGAGGGCAGTGCCCACAAAAAAGCGCCTTCGTGAGACAGCAATAAAATGGCAGGGCTTCAGGCGCAACCACCCCGAAAAAGAAGCGACGGCGAAAACGCCGCCCCCCCTGTCGCCGCAAAGGGGCGAACCAGCGCGAAGAAAAGGTTCCCCTGCGACGGCCAACGGGCTTGCACCTTTATCCTTATTTTTTTACTATGCTTCACAGCACGACCACAACCTGCCTCCGACAGCGGGCACGGCCTGCGAACGGGCCCCTTGCCGTCAAAAGTACGGTTCATAAAAATACGCACAGCCGCGCGGGCAGACCCCGGTTATTGCTGTACAGATATAAATATAATTTATTTGAGCTGTTATATGTCAGCCAGAGCGCTTTGTATGCTCCGGCCGGCGGCAGCCCTAAACAAAAAACATCTTCAGAGCAGGTTCCCTTTGCGCAGGTGTCGTCTCAACGCTTACGGCGCCTCTAACGGCTCAAATACATTGTGCTTGCGCCCCTACGCGGACGTTTGCCTAGGCAGCCGCCAAGGCATTGCAAGGTTAAAACAGCCTAACAAGAACAATTACCATCTTGTCAGCCACCGCAAAATGCCGTAGGGTAATGCGCGTACCCGCAGGCCGCATTCCCCTCTGCAAGCCGCGCGGCCGCGGCGCAGGAGAAGTCATGGCGTGTAAGAAAAACACCGGCATCTATGTGGCCGCCCTGCTGCTCTTTCTGGGCGGTGTGGGCTATCTGACGTACTCCGGCTTTGCCGAAAACAGCGTTTACTTCCTCAATGTTTCCGAGGCCAGGGCCGCCACACCCGAAAAGCTCACCGCGGCTCGTCTGTTCGGCACCGTGGCCGAGGCCGGACTTGCCCCGCACAGCGCCGGTCCCGGCGTGGACTTTCGCCTGGTGGACAAAGACAACGTGCACCAGACCATTGACGTCACCTACAGCGGCGTGGTGCCCGATACCTTCAAGCCTGGGGCCGAAGTCATTGTGGAAGGCGGCATGGGGCCCGAAGGCCGCTTCAAGGCCAAAACTCTCATGACCAAGTGCCCTTCCAAGTATCAGAAAGAAAACCGGCGCGGCTGACCCGCCGCCGCCCCGTGCCCCCGATACCGCGTCCGTCCGAGGCCGGGCGCGCGCTCTTTTGCGCGCCGTAAGGCCGGAACGCCCGTCAAAGGACTCTCATGTACGTATTCGCCTTCGCTCTCCTGCTTCTCGTACTGCTGGCCGCGCTGGGCGGCGGCGGCCTGGCCCTGCTGCAGCTATGGCAGGGCCGCGATGACTGCCTGCGCCTGGTGGAAAAAGCCCACCTGGTCATCAGCGCCGCCCTGACCCTGGCCTCGGCCCTGCTGCTGCACGCCCTGTACTGGAACGACTTCAGCGTACAGTATGTGGCCCACTATACGGACCGCATCCTGCCCGTATTTTACCGCCTCACGGCCTTCTGGGCCGGGCAGCCCGGCTCCATGCTGTTCTGGGCCCTGGCCGTGGGTCTGAGCGGCACGCTCTTTGCCTGTACGCGCGCCTACCACGGCCTGAGCCGCCCCACCAGACTCTGGTACTGGGGCTTTTTTTACGTCATCATGGGCTTTTTTGCTCTGGTGCTCACGGCCTGGAGCAACCCTTTTGTGCTGCAAAGCCCGGTCCCGCCCGACGGCAACGGCCTCAACCCCCTGCTCCAGAACCCCGGCATGATCTTTCATCCGCCCCTGCTCTTTCTGGGCTACGGCGGCTTTACCGTGCCCGCCTGTCTGGCCCTGGCCCAGAGTCTTTCCGGCCAGGCCCGCACGGAAGGGGCCTGGTTTCGCGTGGCCCGCCCCTGCATCCTCCTGGCCTGGATCTTCCTCACCGCCGGCATCGTGCTGGGCGCCTGGTGGGCCTATATGGAACTGGGCTGGGGCGGCTACTGGGCCTGGGATCCGGTGGAAAACGCCTCTCTCATCCCCTGGCTCATTGCCACAGCCTCACTGCACACCCTTATTGTGGAGGACCGCCGCCGCAAATTCACACGCGTCAATGTGGCCATGATGGCGTTGACCACCGTGTCCGCCTTTTTCGCCACCTACCTGGTGCGCAGCGGCGTCATCGACTCCGTACACGCCTTTGGCGACGGCGGCGTGGGCACGCCCCTGCTCTGCTTTATCCTGGCCGGACTGGCCGTGGCCCTCTGGGTGCCCCTGACCGCCCCGGCCGAAGGCGAACCCCTGGCCGGCCTGTACAGCCGCGAGGGCTTTCTTACCCTGGTGGCCTGGGTGCTGCTGGCCCTGGCCGCGATCATCCTCACGGCCACCATGTGGCCCGTGATCAGCAAGCTCTGGTCCGCCGCGCCGCAAGGGCTGGACGCCCGCTTTTACAACCGCGTCTGCCTGCCCCTGGGCGCAGCGCTGCTGGTGCTCATGGCCCTCTGCCCCTGGCTGGGCTGGGGCGGCGGCATGCGCAACAAAAAGAGCTTCTGGATTGTGCTGGCGGCCGCCCATCTGAGCGGCGCGGGCATCTGGCTGCTGGGCTACCGGCAGTCCGTGGCGCTGCTGGCCGCGGCTGCGGTGGTGGGCATACTGGTGGGCGTGGGCGTGCTGCTCGCCCGCCGGGACGTATGGCGGCACCCTCCCAGCCTGGGAGCTCTGGGCGCGCACCTGGGCATGGCCCTGGCGGCTCTGGGCATAGCCTTTTCCGGCCCCTACACCCAGGACAGTGAAATGGCCCTGCGCCAGGGCGAATCCGGCACGGTGGGCGCGTACACCGCCACCCTGCTGGAGTTGCAGGAAGGCAGCCGCCCCGGTTATGATTTCATCGCCGCGCGGCTGCAGGTCAGCAAAAACGGCAAGACCGTGGGCGAGGTAGCGCCGGAACGCCGCCTCTACGACAAATTCGGCAACATGCAGTTCTCTGAAGTGGACGTCATCCCCGGCCTGGGCAACGAGGTCTACGCCTCCCTGCTGGGCCTGGACGGCCAGTCCAGGGTGGTGGTCAAGGTCAGTGTGGAGCCCCTGGTCAACTGGCTGTGGATCGGCGGCACGCTCATGTGCTTCCTGCCGCTCCTGGGCCTGCGCCGGGGCAAGGGCCGCGCCGACGGTCAAGGCTCCGGCAACGCGGCCCCCGACGGCGACGCCCCGAAGGACACGGACGCGCCGAAGGACACGGACGCGCCGGAGGACGGCCAGACCGCCTGAACCCCAGGCGTTCCCGCCCGCAACCGCGCGAATTCGCGCTGTCGTTGCGCGGGCGCGCCGCGTGGAGCCCGCTCCGGGGACGGCGCAGACCGGCCCGGTGCGGCGACAGAGACACAAACAGAGAGGCTGACGGAGCGCAGGGGCGCAGGGCGGACCGCATGCCGCCGCCCCCGCAGATCCGTCCGGGGTGGTCCGGTGCTGGAACTTGCGCGCGTCGCCAAAATCTACGGCGTCAAGGTTGTTTTCAAAAACGTGAGCTGCGCTTTTGCGGCGGGCAGCGTTTCTCTGCTGGTGGGCGGCAACGGCGCGGGCAAGAGCACGCTCATGCGCGTCATGGCCGGGCTGGCGCAGCCCAGCGCGGGCGCGGTGCGTCAGGACGACGACCTGCGCGTGGGCTATCTGGGACACAGCACTTTTCTCTATGCCGGGCTCAGCGCACTGGAGAACCTGAACTTCTGGCGTGAAGCCTACGGCCTGCGCCTTTCCCGCCAGGATCTGCTGGCCTGCCTGGAGCGGGTGGGCCTGGCGGCCCACGCTCAGGAGCGGGCCGGGATTTTTTCACGCGGCATGGCCCAGCGCCTGAACCTGGCCCGTGTGCTTATGCAGGAGCCGGATCTGCTGCTGCTGGACGAACCGGGCACGGGCCTGGACGCGGCCTCCCTGGCCCTTTTGCGGCGGGAGATCAGTACCGCGCGGGCGCGCGGCGCCTGCGTGGTGCTCATCAGCCACGACCTGGCCGGCGACGCGCCCCTGGCCGACCGCCTGCTGGCCCTGGGAGAAGGCAGACTGCTCTTTGACGGCCCGCCTGCAGGATTCGACGGCTTTGCCGCGTCAAACTCCCTTGCGCCAGACGCCCTTACGCCGGGTGCGTTCACGGCAGGCCCCTGCGCGTCGGGGGCCCCCACCGCCGACCGCCCTGCCGGAGGCCCCCCATGCTGCGCCTGACCCTGGCCGTCTGCCGCAAGGATCTGACCCTGGTGCTGGCCAGGGGCAGCGGCCTGGTGCAGGCGCTGCTGCTGGGGCTTTTGCTGCTCTTCGTGTTCAGCCTCTCGCAGGGCGTGGGCGAACGCATGACGCCCCAGGGCGCGGCCGCCGTGTTCTGGCTCAGTTCGGCCTTCTGTCAGGTACTGGTCTTCAACCAGCTTTACGCCCTGGAGGAGGCCAGCAACGCCCGCCTGGGCCTGCTGCTCTGCCCCGCGCCCGTGCAGGCCGTATGGCTGGGCAAGGGCTGCGCGGGCCTGGTGCTGCTGGTCCTGGCGCAACTGGTCTTTCTGCCCGCCGCAGTGGTTTTTCTGGGGCAGGAAGTGAGCGGCGCGCTGCTCCCCGCTCTGGCCGCCCTGGTCCTGACAGATCTGGGCATGTGCGCTCTGGGCTCCTTGCTGGGGGCCCTGGCCCAGGGCCAGGCCGCACGCGAATCGCTGCTCAGCATTGTGCTTTTCCCGCTGCTGACGCCGCTTCTGCTGGCAGGCATCAGCGTGGGGGCGCAGACCCTGGGCGCGCCCGCCCCGGACGGTCCCGGCCTCTGGTTGGGCTTGGCCGCCGCTTTTGACGCCGTTTTTCTGGGGGCGGGACTTTTGCTGTTCGGCTTTATCTACGCGGGGGAGGACTGATGCCAAAATTTTCGTCATGGCCCCAGGCGCTGGCCCTGCTGGGGGGCGTGGCCTTTGCGGTCTGCCAGTGGCTCATCTTTGCCTACGCCCCGGTGGAAGCCACCCTGGGCCTGGTGCAGAAAATTTTTTACGTCCACCTGCCCTTGGCCTGGTGGGCGCTGATCAGTTTTTTTGTGGTTTTTCTCGCCTCTGTGGCGCACCTCTGGCGGCGGCGTCCCGGCGCGGACCGGCTGGCCGCCGCCGCGGCCGAGGTGGGCGTACTGCTGAGCGGGCTGGCCCTGGTCACGGGCATGCTCTGGGCGCGACGCTCCTGGGGAGTGTGGTGGACCTGGGATCCGCGCCTGACCACCACCCTGATCATGTGGTTTGTCTACGCCGGGTATCTGGTCCTGCGCGGGCTGGATCTGCCGCCCCAGCGCCGGGCCACGGTCTGCGCCGTGGTGGGCGTGGCGGCCTTTCTGGACGTGCCTCTGGTCTTTATTTCCGCGCGCATCTGGCGCTCCATCCACCCTGCCGTCTTTGCCAGCGAAGGGGGCGGACTGGACCCGGCAATGCGCCTCACGGCCATGACCTGCGTGGCCGCTTTCGGCCTGCTCTGGGCCGGGCTGGTCTGGACCCGCAAACGCCAGCTGGACCTCTCGGCCCGCCTGGAGGCTCTCACCGTCAACCGTCTGCACGGCTGACGCCCGATTTGGAGAACACCCCTATGGACACCCTGACCTGGATCATCCTGGCCAACGCCGCCGTGTGGGCGGGGCTTGGCGCGTATCTGGCCTTTCTGGCGGCGCGCCAGCGTCGTCTGGCTCTCCGCCTGACCCAACTGGAGCTGTGCGACCATGACTGACACCCCTTACAGCGCGCGCCGCGCCCGCGGCCTGGCCCTGTTTCTGGGCCTGGGCCTGCTGGTCATGCTGGGCATCTCGCTCAAGGACCGCTTTGAGCACCCCCACCTGACCGTGGAAAACCGTCAACCCGCCCCCGCAGCCCGCGACAGCGGCCAGGCCGCCATTGGCGACCTTATGCGCCAGGTGGCTGAAAATCCGCGCGACAGCAAGGCCATGATCCACCTGGTGGAACATCTGGTCACCGTCCAAAACTGGGAAGCCGCCGAAACCTTTGCCCAGCGCGCCATCACCCTGGATGTGAACAATCCCCGCCCCCTTTCCCTGCGGGGCGTGGTGCAGCACACCCAGGCCCGCCACAAGGAAGCCGCCGCCACGTTGGAAAAGGTGCTCACCCTCAAGGACGATGCCGCCGTGCGCTACAGCCTGGGTGTGCTCTATCTGTACTATCTGGACGAGCCGGAGCGCGGCATAGCTCAGCTCAGCGCCGGGCTGCACAGCCCCGAAGCCGGCGAAGACCTCAAGGCCGCCATCCGGGCCGAACTGGAAAAAGCGCCCCTGCCGCAGCAGGGCGCGGACAAAAAATAGCGGGATTGTCGTTACAGGGGCAGCACCCAGGGGCCCGCCCCCAAGGGACGTTCCGTCCTTGGGGCGGGCTGTTTACGCACGCCGGGCAGCGGAACAAACGTTATTTGTCCAAAGTAAGCAGCTGCATGGCCGCAAGGTGCTCCAGTTCTTCGGCCAGGGCCAGGGCCCCGGTCAGGTCTTCCCCGGCGCAGCACAGGCCGTGCCCGGCCATCCACACGGCCGGACGCTCGGCGGCGGCCCTGCCCACGGCCTGGGCCAGTTCCGCGCCGCCCGGCGGCAAGGCCGGGGCAAAGCCCAGCCTGGCGCGCCAGACATCGGCCTCAAACAGGGGCAACCGCAACATGGCCTCTGGCGGGCAACGCAGGCTCAGGGCCAACAGATGGCGCGGGTGGACGTGCACAATAGCTCTGCAGCGCGGCCTGGCCGCGTACACAGCCAGGTGCATGGCGCTCTCGCTGGAAGGCGGGCCGCCCAGCAGCACACCCCCTGTGCCCGCGTCCATAAGGCAGCAGTCCGCCGCCGTGAGCCGCCCCTTGGCCGCGCCCGACCGGGTGATGCAGATGCGCCCGACCGGCGCGGCAACAGGCTTGGGGGCCGCCCCGCTTGCGGCGGCTTCATCTGCATCGGATATTTTTGCTCCGGGCTCTTTTCCTTCGGGCGTTTTTGCTCCGCACAGGACCGGGGCCGCTTCCGTCGGCGAGGATGCGACCGCCGCAGCGGGCAAAAGCAGGCTCACATTGCCGTTGCAGCCGCAGAGCAGGCCCAGCAGCCAGGCGTCCCGGCAGACCGCGCGCAGCTGCTCCACGGCGTAGTCCGGCAGACGGACGGGGTTTGCGGCGGCGCTCATGCCCGGCCTTCTTGAAGGATGGTGCTGCAGCCCTGGCCGCAGTCTTCCCAGAGACGCTTTATCTTCCTGACAAATGCGTCGCCGATAACGCCCTCGTTGCCGGAACGGGCGTATTCCTTGTTCACAAGTTCCCGCGACAGGCGCAGGGCCCGCGCCACGGGGGCGTATGCCGGGTCTTCGCCCAAGATCACCTCATGGCTGCGGGTAACGTCCAGCACGCGGTAGCGCAGGGGCGTCCGACAGCTGCGGGCGCAGATGTTATAAAGATAGCCGTTCAGGCTGAACAGCCCCACCCCCCCATCTTCTTCCACAAAAAGCCGGCTGTGTTCACGCCCCTTGTCCAGCAGACGGAGGTCATAGTCCCTGGGGTTCGTGCCCTGGTGTTCCATCAACGGCGCGGCATAGTAATAGTACTGCGGAAAGCCCGCACACCGCATGCGCAGCCCGTAGTCCCCGTCCTCAGCGCCGTAAAGGCCGTAGTCCCCGTCCTCAGCGCCGTAAAGGCCGTAGTCCTCGCTCCAATATCCCAGGATGTCCGAAACGGCCCGCGGCACCATCAGGCACTGCCCACACAGATTGCTGACGCAAATGCCCAGCTCCCCGTCCTCACAGCGCAGATGCGGCTGCCTGCGCACCTCTTCCAGCGAAAACGACGGTCCCAGGGTAGACCGGGGCTCCACGCGCGCATAGAGGCGAAAAAGCCGGTCCAGCCAATCCGGGGCCGTAATGTGCATGTCGTTGTCAAACTTTATGTAGAACGGCGCGTCTACTGCCCGCCAGCCCAGATTGCAGGCGCAGGAAATGCCCATGTTGCGCGGCAACAGAAACAGATTGTGGATAAGCCCTTCGCGGTGCAGATCCAGCAGCCTGCGACGCAGTTCCGGTTCGCTGCCGTTGTCCACCACCGTAAGTACATAAGGGATGGACGTGCGGGTTTTGCCGCGCAGGTTCAGAATATTTTTCAGGGTCATGGCCGGACGGTTGTAAACCGGCATGGTGATGTTGCACTGTGTCGTCGTGCTCATGAACGCGCCCCTTTGCCCTCACACGGCCGTAAAGCGTTTTCATCTTGCCGGGCCGCCCGTCAGGGCCGCCGACGGAAAGGCGCTGCCGCGCCCCGCAAGCGGTTTTCAGGCCCCAGAGCCTGCGGCGGCAAAATGGTCAAACCCCTGCCCCAGAGCCTCTACCGGTTCGTTATTACAGAGAATGCGCCCCCCGGAGGTGACCACGCCAATGCTGGTCAGGCCGGGGATGGCCGCGTGCAGGGCCGGGAGCATATCCGGCGCGCAGGAGCCCAGCAGGGCATAGTCCTCGCCGCCGTTCAGGGCCTCGTGCACGGGATTTCTGCCCGTTTGTGCGGCGTAGCGCACCACCTCCGGATGGAGCTGGCCCCGGGCCAAAACGATTTCCGCCCCCAGGCAGGCGCAGCGGTCTGTGCAGGTAACGCTCTGCTCGCCCGTGAGCCCCAGCAGACGCGGCAGATCGCGCAGCAAGCCGTCAGAAAGGTCCATAAGGGCCGGAGGCCGGGCGTTATAACCCGCCCGCGCCAGCATGAGCCCCGCGTCCACCTGCGGCCGGGGGCGCAGATGGGCAGCGCAGGCGGCTGGCCAGGCGTCGAGAGCGGCGCGGCCCTGAGCCTCCAGGGCCTGCAGGCCCGTGCGGGCCAGCCCCAGGCGGCCCACCACAAACAGGCTGTCCCCCGGCATGCTGCCCCCGCGCACCAGAAAGCCGCCCGGCTCCACGGCCTCGCCCCAGACCGTGACGGAAATGTGCAGCCGTTCGCAGCGGGAAAGGTCGCCACCGGCCAGCACCATCTGCCGTTCCTGGGCCAGCCCGGCCATGCCCGCAAAAAACGCGTCCAGCCAGGCCGCGTCCGCCCAGGCGGGCAGCCCCAGACACAGGCTGAAGCCCAAAGGTCGGCCGCCGCAGGCGGCTATGTCGCTCACGTTGGCGGCCAGGGCCTTGTAGCCTGTGTCCTCCGGCGTAAAATAAGCACGGCGGAAGTGGATGTCCTCCAGAAACAGATCGCTGCTCACACACAAGGGGCGCCCCGCCCGCAGGATGGCGCAGTCATCGCCGCGCCCCAGCAGCAGGGAAGGATGGGTGGCGGGAAAGTGGCGGGCCAGCAGGCCCAGAATGCCGTCTTCGGAAAGGGAGGCGTGCATCTCAACCCTCCAGCAGCAGATATTCGCGCAAAATAACCTTGAGGCCGAAACCGGGAAAATTGACCTGCACCTTGTCCGGCGGCAGTTCCTTCACGATCTTGCCGCGCCCGAAAATGCGGTGGCGGCAGTAGCAGAGCGCGCCTGCGGCCGCAGAAGCTGTCCCCGAAGCCTCCGGCGCGGCGGCAGGCTCCACGGACGTTGCCGCAGGCGCGGGCGCGCGCTCTTCCGGCGGCAGCTGGCAGTCGTCCCAGGCGGCGGCCGGAGGTTCGGCCCCGTGATTGCGCAGGCCCAAGGCCGCAGCCGGAGCCAACAGCCCCTCGCCGGAGGCCTTGCGCCCAAAACCCGCACCGCCGGCCTCACGGCGGCGCAGTACGCCGCCAAAGCCCTCTACCCATTCCTCCACCAGACCGGGGGCCAGCTCACGCACAAAAGGGCTGGGGCTGGCGTGCTGGTTGCCCCGCTCGGCCCGGCTGTACAGGGCGGCGGGCACGTAGAGGTCCAGACTCTGACGGGCGCGGGTGCAGGCCACGTACATCAGGCGGCGTTCTTCCTCAAAATCTTCGGGCCGGGCCAGGGCATGCCGGGAGGGGAAGCGGTCCTCCACCAAATCAATAATGAGCACGGCATTCCACTCCAGCCCCTTGGCCGAATGCACGGTGGAAAGGGTCACCCGCCCCTCGCCGTCGTCGCCCTCCTCTTCCGGCGATTCCAGGGCCAGATCCGCCACAAAGAGGTCCAGCTCCGTATAGGCTGAGGCCATCTGCACAATTTCTTCCAGGCCTTGTTGCCGCCGGGGCCAGTCTTCGGGGTACAGGGTCTCCAGCCGGGGCCGGTAGTGCTCCAGCACGGCGTTCAGCGTGGCCGCCGGGGTCTGGGGCGCGGCGCGCAGGCTGTCCACAAAGCGCATGTCCTCCAGCAGGGCGGGAAAGCGGGCAAAGGCTTTTTCCACATTCTTGGCGTCGCCGCGGGCCGTTGCCGTATAGAGCTTTTCCACGGTCTTGGGGCCGATGCCGTGGTGCTGGGCCGCCATCCTGGCAAAGGCGGGCAGGTCCAGAGGGTTGAGCAGCAGACGCACATAGGCCATGACGTCCTTGACGTGCGCGGCTTCAGTGTAGCGCAGCCCCCCGTACTTGCGAAAGGCCACCCCGGCCTGGTTCAAGGCCAGCTCCAGCTGATACGAATGGAAGCCCGCCCGGAACAGCACGGCAATCTCGTGGGGCAGATGCTCCTGCAGCAATTCTTCAATGCGCCGCACCACCAGCCGGGCCTGGCTCAGGTCGCTCAGGGGCGTGATCAGGCGCACGGGCGCGCCGCCCTGTCTGCGCGTAAACAGCTTTTTGCGGAAGGATTCCGCCGCGTGGGCCAGCAAGCTGTTGGCCACGTCCAGCACGGGCTTGGTGGAGCGGTAATTCTCTTCCAGGCGGATGACCCGCGCCCCTGGGAACAGCTTGGGAAAATCCAAAATATTACGCACATTGGCGCCGCGAAAGGCGTAAATGGACTGGGCCTCGTCACCCACGGCCATGACGTTGCCGCTCTCCCCGGCCAGCAACCGCACCAGACGGGCCTGCACCAGGTTGGTATCCTGATACTCGTCCACCAGGATATGCCCGTAACGCTCGCGCAGGGCCGCGGCGGCCAGGGCGTTCTCCCGCAGCAGGGCTTCCAGCTCAAAAAGCAGGTCGTCGTAATCCAGCAGCCCCTTTTCCCGCCTGTAGGCCGTATAGGCCGCGTCCAGCAGCGCCAGGGATTCCGCGTGCGGCAGCAGATGAAAGGCCTCACGCCGCAGCACTTCGTCCAGGGGTTGTTCCTTGTTCCTGGCCTTGCTCAGCAGCCCCACAATACTCTGCGTTTTGGGGAAGGAGCGATCCCCCTTGCCCAGCCGCAGGGCCTCCTTGCACTGCTTTACGGCCGCGGTAATGTCCGCCGCGTCCATGACCGTAAAAGGCCGGTCGCCCAGCCAGGACGGCCGCCAGCGGCGCAAAACCCCGTAGGCAAAGGCGTGGAACGTGCCGCCCTGCACCCCGGCCAGCCCCTGCCCCAGCAGCAGCCCGGCCCGGTGCAGCATTTCCCGTGCGGCCTTGCGCGTAAAGGTAAGCAGCAACATGCTCTCCGGCGATACGCCCCGCTCCGCCAGCCAGGCCAGACGGTACACGATGGTGCGGGTCTTGCCGCTGCCCGCGCCCGCCACCACCAGGGTGGGGCCGTCGCCGCTGGTGGCCGCCGCGTACTGCGCCTCATTGAGGGCTTGTGCGTAATCAATCATGCGGGCACGGTAGCACAGGCGGCCCGCACAGGCCAGAGGCCGAAACCTGGGGAAAAAGAGGGATTTTGTGGAGGAAAGGGAACTGCAAAAAACTTTTTCCTCAAGCGACGCGAGCCTTTTTTGAGGAAAAGCCGACGGCAACCGCGGCAAAGCCTCCCCCAATACCCGGCATTGACACCCACCCCCGCAGCAGTGACAATCTTTCTTTGGCCTTTAATCAGGATTTGCCATGCGCTTTACGGAAGACGAACTGGTAGTGGGGGCGGGGGCCCGGCTCTCCCGCCGGCGGCGGCTGTACCTGGCGGTGCTGCTGGGCATGTTAGCGGCCTTCGGCCCCCTCTGCACCGATACCTATTTGCCCAGCCTGCCCGCCATGGGGGCGGACCTTTCCCTTTCTACGGCAGCCACCCAGCTCACCATCACGGCTTGTCTGCTGGGCATGGCCCTGGGCCAGCTCTTTGTGGGGCCCCTTTCCGACGGCACAGGCCGGCGCGGCCCCCTGCTCTGCGCCCTGGTCTTCTTTACCCTGGCCTCGGCCTGCTGTGTGGCGGCCCGGTCGGGGCACGGCTTCATTGCCCTGCGCTTTGCCCAGGGCCTGGGCGGGGCCGGCGGCATTGTGCTTTCCCGCGCCGTGGCCTGCGACCTGTTTCGCGGACCAGAGCTCACCAGCTTCATGAGCCTGCTCATGGCCGTCAACAGCGTGGCCCCCATTGCCGGGCCCGTGCTGGGCGGCGCGCTGGCCGGGCTGGGCGGTTGGCCCTGGGTGTTCATCTTTCTGACCGGCATGGGCGTGGCGCTGCTGCTCTTCTGCGCTTTCGGCCTGCCCGAAACCCTGCCCCCCAAGTTGCGCCGTCAGGGCGGCACCCGCGCCAGCCTGCAGGCCACCGCCGCTCTCTGCCGCGACCCGGCCTTCATGTGCTATGTGGGCATGCAGGGCTTTACCATGGGCGGCTTCTTCGGCTATGTGGCCGCCTCGCCCTTTGTTTTTCAGGGCATGTACGGCATCTCGCCCACGGGCTACAGCCTTATTTTCGGCGGCAACGCTCTGAGCGTCACCATCATGGCCCTGATCACGGGGCGGCTGGCGCGCAGCCGGGACGAAATGCGCCTGCTCAACGTGGGCAACTGGCTGCGTCTGGTGGCCTGCCTGGCGGTCCTGGCCGTAACCCTGCTGCGGCCCGCCTCGCCTTTGCCCATCATGGCCAGCCTCTACGCCATGCTGGTGCTGCAGGGCATGACCATGCCTTGCGCCTTTACCCTGGCCATTGAGGCCCAGCGCGTGGGTGCGGGCACGGCTTCGGGGCTGCTGGGCGTGGCCATGTTTCTGGCCGGAGCCGCCTCTTCCCCCCTGGTGGGGCTGGGCGGCCCGGACACCGCTGTGCCCCTGGGCCTGATCTGCGCCGCCAGCGGCCTGCTGGCCCTGCTCACGGGTCTTGCGGGCAACCGTCTGCTGGCGCGTCGCCGGGCGCAGGAAACGCCTGCACAGGAACAATCCGCGCTGCGCCCGCATTGACGCAAACGGCCCGCGCGTTTACAACCACAGACGGCCCCAACCCGCGCCGCGCCAGGACGCGACGCACACTGCGAGGAAACGCCATGCCCCAGGAACAGGAACAATTCCAAAAAACCGTGGACCAGGTGCTGGAAGCCGTCATGTTTGAAAACTGGCTGCGCTTCTATTTCATCAGTGAAAAGCCCGACGCCCCCGCCCATGAAGGCGGTGAAGCGCCCCTGTTTATGGCCGTGCCGGTCAAAGGCATGGAGCGCATCAGTGAGCTCTACCCCCACCTGCTGCCCCTGGCCGACGCCATGAACGGCAAGGAAGTGGATTTTGAAACCTCGCGCCAGGCCGTCTGCCACTTTGTACTGGAACAGATGGACGGCAAGACCATGCCGCGCGACACTGCAGGCATGATCTTCGGCAGCACGGCCTTTCAGGTGCGCCTGCAGCTCTTCAACGCCTGGGTGCAGATGCACGAAAGCCAACTGGACCAGGCATTTCTGGACTTCGGCGCGTGGCGTAAGCTGTTTACGGAATGGACGGCCACCCCGGCAGCCCGGGAACTGGGCGAAAAACTCTCCATCTCCATCCAGTCCGGCGCGGCAACGCCCCCCAAAACCACCGTACAGTGATCCCGGCCCGGAGCAAGATTTTGTACACGTAGGGCCCCACAAGGCCGGGAGAACGCCTTGCCGGTTAAACAATTTTTACGGAGCGGCATACGGGCGTTATTAACAAAAGTTTGTAAAATCAATATATTAGAAAAAATTATCCGCGTATTTTTCTTGGCACGGCCATTGCAATAGAAAGAGTACCTTCCTTTCTTTTGCTGACAGCCTCCTCCAAACGAAACGGCCTGCCTCCCCAAGCGGGCCGTTTTTTTATCTCCAAACCACGGTGAACAGCATGCACGAGCATTTTCTGGCTTCGGAATATCCGCCCTGCCCGCCGGCACGCGCGGGCTTTCACATCATCCCCGTACCGCTGGAGCGCAGCGTTTCTTACGGCGGGGGCGCGGCCCAAGGCCCGGCGGCCCTGCTGGCCGCCTCACAGCAGCTGGAAGCCTGGGAAAGCGGCCTCGCGCCCGGCGAGACAGGTTTTTATACTGCCCCGCCCGTGGACTGCACCGGCCCGGTGGCAGAGGTGCTGGACCGCATTACGGCCGCCGTTGACACGGCTCTGGACTGTGGGGCCGTGCCCGTGCTGCTGGGCGGCGAGCACACGGTCACCCTGGGGGCCCTGCGCGCCCTGGCGACGCGGGCAAAACAACGCGGTGAGCCTTTGGGCGTGGTGCAGTTTGACGCCCACGCCGACCTGCGCCAGAGCTATGAGGGCGACCCCTATTCCCACGCCTGCGTCATGTACCGGGCTGCGGCGGACCTGGGCCTGCCCTTGGTCCAGTTTGCCGTGCGGGACTTTTGCCGCGAAGAGGCCGCCACGCGCGAGCGCCTGGGCGTGACGCACTACGACGCACGCTTCCTGGCCCGCGTGGGCCTGCCGGAAAAACCCTTTCCCGAAGGATTCCCCCACAATATCTACATCACCTTTGACCTGGACGGACTGGACTCCTCCCTCATGCCGGCCACGGGTACGCCCTCGCCCGGCGGCCTCAACTGGCGCGAGGCCCAGTTCATTCTGGAACGCTGCGTGGCGGGCCGCCGGGTGGCGGGCCTGGACGTGGTGGAGCTGGCCCCCATACCCGGCCTGCACCACGCGGATTTTACGGCGGCCAAGCTGACCCACCTGCTCATGGGCCTGGCCCAGGCCGCCAACGACCAACAACCTGCGGAGGCACGCTCATGAAAAATACGGCAGTCACCTTTCGAGAAGCCAAGGGCGGGGAAAAACTGGTCATGATCACGGCCTATGACTACAGCACGGCCAGGGTCATGGACGCCGCCGGGGTTAACGCCATCCTGGTGGGCGATTCCCTGGGCATGGTCATGCTGGGCTACGAAGACACCCTCTCCGTCACCCTGGACGACATGATCCGCCACTGCGCCGCCGTGGCCCGCGGCACACGCGAAGCCCTGGTGGTCTGCGACATGCCCTTCATGAGCTACCACACGGGCGTGGAAGAAGCGGTGCGCAACGCCGGCCGCCTCATGGTCGAAGGCCGCGCCCAGGCCGTCAAACTGGAAGGCGGGGCGGACTTCTGCCCCGAAGTGCGCGCCCTGGTGCGGGCCTCCATCCCGGTGGTGGGCCATCTGGGCCTCACCCCCCAGTCCGTCAACGCCTTCGGCGGCTACAAGGTACAGGGCAAAACCCCCCTGGCCGCCCAAAAACTCCTGGACGACGCCCGCGCCCTGCAGGACGCCGGGGCCTTCGCCCTGGTGCTCGAATGCGTGCCCGCCCCCCTGGCCGCCAAGATCACCCAGGCCCTGACCATCCCTACCATCGGCATTGGCGCGGGCGCGGACTGCGACGGCCAGGTGCTCGTCTGGCAGGACATGACCGGTATGACCCCCGGCAAACTCCCCCGCTTCGTCAAACGCTTCGGAGAGGTGGGCCAGACCCTGCGCGGCGCTGTGGAAGCCTACGCCCGCGAAGTGCGCGCCGCGGCCTTCCCCGCTGAAGAACACGTCTATCCCCTGCCCGAAGGCGCCGAAAAGGCTTTTCGAAAGCTGAAGTAGACGGGGAAGAAGTGGGGGGAAGGAAACTTTTGTGAACAAAAGTTTCCTTCCCCCCACACCCCCTATCCTTCAAAAAACTTTTTCCCTCCCGGCAATATGCCGGGCGTACCCTGAACGGGGTAACAAGGGTGACGTCAGAGAAATTTATTTTTTCAATATACTATTATCAGGGAATATTATCTCCTGGAAAAGCCTGCGTCCGGGCTGTGGGCGACGGCAACGGCACAAAATAGCCACCCCCGTTTTTTCGCCCCCTTCCCCACACAAAAATCCCGACCGCACGTCCGCAACCGCCTCCGGCCCGGCCGGAACATTTGCCATGCGAGGGCGGCTTTGGTATGCTTGACAGCTTGAAGGCATCTTTACACGGAGTACACATATGGCCAGAAAACCGGCCCTCAGTCCTGCGGACGCGCGCGCCGAGGCCTTAGGCACGGCGCTTTCCACTATTGAGCGCAAATACGGCAAGGGTGCGGTCATGAAGCTCTCCGACGAGGCTCATGTCAACATCCCTGTTATTCCCACGGGTTCCATCGGTCTGGACCTGGCCCTGGGGGTGGGAGGCATTCCGCGCGGGCGCATCACGGAGATCTTCGGCCCGGAATCTTCGGGCAAGACCACGCTTACCCTGCACATCATTGCCGAGTGTCAGAAGCAGGGCGGCACCTGCGCCTTTGTGGACGCGGAGCACGCCTTGGACGTGGGCTATGCCAAAAGGCTGGGCGTCAACACGGACGAGCTGCTCATTTCGCAGCCGGACTACGGCGAGCAGGCTTTGGACATTGCGGATATGCTGGTGCGTTCCGGCGCGGTGGATCTGGTGGTGGTGGACTCGGTGGCCGCGCTGATTCCCCAGGCGGAACTGGACGGCGACATGGGCGAAACGCAGGTGGGCGGTCACGCCCGGCTCATGTCCCACGCCATGCGGCGGCTTACGGGCACCATCCACAAGTCGCACACGTCGGTCATCTTCATCAACCAGATCCGCATGAAGATCGGCGTCACAGGCTACGGCAGCCCGGAGACCACCACCGGCGGCAACGCCCTCAAATTTTACGCTTCGGTGCGTATGGACATCCGCCGCATCCAGACCCTCAAGGACAAAGAAGAGTCTTTCGGTTCGCGCACCAAGGTCAAGGTGGTCAAAAACAAGGTGGCCCCGCCCTTCCGCAGCGCCATTTTCGACATTTTGTACGGTCAGGGCATTTCGCGTTCCGGCGAACTCATCGACCTGGGCATTGAGGCCAAGGTCATTGAGCAAAGTGGCTCCTGGTTTGCCTTTGGCGCGGAAAAGCTGGGCCAGGGACGTGAAAAGGTGCGCGCCCTGCTGGACGAAACCCCCGAACTGCGCAACCAGATTGAAGCCAAGGTCGTGGAGTTTCTGGGACTGCACCCGCAGGAAAGCCTTCCTGACGGCGAGGAGCTGGACGAAACGCCGCCCCCCGCCCCCGACTACGACTGATCAGGCCCTTAATTTCGGGCAGAGGACGCCGCGCCGGGGGCGCGGCGCGCCCTGCCGCGCGCAGCCTTGCACTACGGAGCCACTATGCTCACCGCCAAAGAAATCCGCCGCCGCTATCTGGAATTTTTTCAGCGTCACCAGCACGCCATTGTGCCCTCCGGGCCCATCATTCCACCCAACGACCCCACCCTGCTCTTTACCAATGCGGGCATGGTGCAGTTCAAAAAACTTTTTCTGGGCGAGGAAAAGCGCGACTACAGCCGCGCCACCACCTGTCAGAAATGCCTGCGCGTTTCCGGCAAGCACAATGACCTGGAAAACGTGGGCCGCACGGCGCGCCACCACACCTTTTTTGAAATGCTGGGCAACTTTTCCTTTGGCGACTACTTCAAACGCGAGGCCATTGCCTGGGCCTGGGAGTTTGTGACCAAAGAACTGGAACTGCCCAAGGAAAAACTCTGGGTCACGGTCTACCGCGAAGACGATGAGGCCGCCGCCCTGTGGGCCGAGCTGGCCGGTCTGCCGCAAGAACGCATTGTGCGCATGGGCGAGAAGGACAACTTCTGGACCATGGGCGATACGGGCCCTTGCGGCCCCTGCTCCGAAATCTATGTGGACCAGGGCGAAGAAATGTCCTGCGGCCCCCACTGCGGCATCGGCCAGTGCGACTGCGACCGTTTTCTGGAAATCTGGAACCTGGTCTTCACCCAGTTTGACCAGGCCGCCGACGGCACGCGCTCACCCCTGGCCCGGCCCAACATCGATACGGGCATGGGCCTGGAGCGCATGGCCGCCGTCGTGCAGGGCAAGCGCTCCAACTTCGACTGCGACCTGTTTCAGGAGATCATCCAGTACGCAGCGGGCCTGGCGGGCGTAAGCTACAGCTACAGCGCGCCGGACACCAACGACGTGGATACGGCCCTGCGCGTCATTGCCGACCACAGCCGCGCCGCAGCCTTTCTTATTGCCGGGGGCGTGCTGCCCTCCAATGAAAGCCGGGGCTATGTGCTGCGCCGTCTCATCCGCCGGGCTTTACGCTTTGCCACCCTCATGGGCGTACACGAGCCCTTCATGTACAAAGTGGCCCGCAAGGTCACGGAGGTCATGGGCGACGCCTATCCCGAACTGACGGAACATGCCGATTTTATCGCCCGCGCCGTGTTTGAGGAAGAGCAGCGCTTTTCCCTCACGCTGCAGAAAGGCCTGGAGCTGCTGGACGAAGAGCTGGCCGCCCTCAAGGCCGCGGGCAAAACGCGCATCCCCGGCGACTTCTGCTTCAAACTCTACGACACTTATGGCTTCCCCCTGGACATTGTTACGGACGTGGCCGAAAAACGCGGCTTTACCGCCGACGCTGCGGGCTTTGAAACCCACATGGCCGCGCAGCGCGCCCGCGCCCGCGAGCACCAGAAAAAAGGCGGCCTGCTGGGCCAGGCCGGAGCGGGGGCCAATCCCTTCCAGCCTCTGCTGGACGCGGGCCTGACCAGCGCCTTTGTGGGCTACGAGCGTCTTACGGCCCAAAGCCCGGTCACGGACCTGCGCAACGCGGCGGGCGCGGCCGTGGACCTGCTGGGCGAGGGCGAAACAGGCTATGTGGTGACGGAAAGCACGCCCTTTTACGGCGAGGGCGGCGGGCAGGCCGGAGACGCGGGGCATCTGCGCTCCGCTTCAGGCGCAGCCACGGTGCGCACCACCCTCAAGCCCGCGCCCACCCTGTTGGTGCACGAAATTTATGTGGATTCGGGCGAACTACGCTTGGGCGACACGGCAGAACTGACCGTGGACGCCGACCAGCGCGCGTCCACGGCCCGCAACCACACCTGCACCCATTTGCTGCACGCGGCCCTGCGCCGGGTGCTGGGCAGCCACGTCAAGCAGGCGGGCTCCCTGGTGGACGGCACGCATCTGCGTTTTGACTTTTCCCACATTGCGGCCCTGACCCCTGAAGAGCTGGCTGCTGTAGAGCGCCAGGTCAACCGCGCCATTCTGGCGGACATGCCCGTCAGCACCAAAATCATGCCCGTGGCCGAGGCCATGGCCAGCGGAGCCATGGCCTTGTTCGGCGAAAAATACGGCGATGCCGTGCGCGTGCTGACCGTGGCCGACCCGACGGCGGACGCGCCGGAATCCGTGGAACTGTGCGGCGGCACGCACCTTTCCCGTACGGGCGAGGCCGGTTCCTTCCTGATTGTTTCCGAAAGCGGCGTGGCCGCCGGGGTGCGGCGCATTGAAGCCGTCACCGGCTGGAACGCCTATGCCCGCGCCGTGGAGCAGCGGGCCGAGCTGGCCTCCCTGGCCGACCTGCTCAAAGCCCGGCCGGGCCAGCTGGCCGAGCGGGTGCAGGCCCTGCACGGCGAAATCAAGAAGCTGCGCAAGGCTTCGGAAAAGGCCGCCCCGGCCACGGGCGCGGACCTGGTTTCGCAGGTCAAGGAAGTCAACGGCCGGCGTCTGCTGGCCGCCCGCCTGGACGGCGTGCCCATCAAGGCCCTGCGCGGCCTCATGGACGACGTGCGCGCCCGCCTGCCGGAAAAGGCCGTGGCCTGCCTGGCCACGGTAGAGGACGGCAAGGTGGGTCTGCTTGTCTATGTTTCCAAGGATCTGCACAACACATTTACGGCCCCGGCCCTGATCAAGGAAGTCGCGGCCCCGTGCGGCGGTTCGGGCGGCGGACGCCCGGACATGGCCCAGGCCGGCGGCACCAGGCCCGAAGGCCTGGAAGCCGCGTTCGCCCTGTTACACCAGCGCCTGCTGGACGCATGAGGACATATACGCCATGATCGGCATCTCCAAACTCTACTGCGGCCAGGTGGAACCCTCCGACGCCCTGCGCTACGGGCGGCAATCGGGCAAGCTGCCCTCCCATCTGCTGCAATTTTCCAAGGATAAAAAACCCGTTGTGGTCTGGAACATGACCCAGCGCTGCAACCTCAAGTGCGTGCACTGCTATGCCAAGGCCGTGCCCGTGGACGGCGAGGACCAGATCAGCACCACCCAGGCCAAGGCCATGATCGACGATCTGGCCGCCTACGGCGCGCCGGTCATGCTTTTTTCCGGCGGTGAGCCCCTGGTGCGCAAAGACCTGGTGGAGCTGGCCAGCCACGCCACGGCCAAGGGCATGCGGGCGGTCATCTCCACCAACGGCACGCTCATCACCAAGGCCAAGGCCCGCGAACTCAAGTCCGTAGGGCTTTCCTATGTGGGCGTTTCGCTGGACGGCATGGAGCCCGTGCATGACAAGTTCCGCGCCGTGCCGGGGGCCTTTAAAAAGGCCCTGGAGGGCATTGCCAACTGTCAGGCTGAGGGCCTCAAAGTGGGCCTGCGCTTTACCATCAACAAGCGCAACGTGGCTGAAATTCCCGGCATCTTCCGCCTGCTGCGCGAACTGGAAGTGCCCCGCGCCTGCTTCTACCACCTGGTCTATTCCGGGCGCGGCTCAGACCTCATCAAGGAAGACCTGGACCACAGCGAAACCCGCCAGGTGCTGGACCTCATTATGGACGAAACCCGTGCCCTGTTTGACGCGGGCAAGCCCAAAGAAATCCTCACCGTGGACAACCACGCCGACGGCCCCTACGTCTGGATGCGCCTCAAGCGCGAAGACCCCAAACGCGCCGAGGAAGTTTTTGAGCTTCTCCAGTACAATGAGGGCAACAACTCCGGCCGGGGCATCGGCTGTATCTCCTGGGACGGCAAGGTGCACGCCGACCAGTTCTGGCGGCAGCACGTCTTCGGCAATGTGCTGGAGCGCCCCTTCTCCCAGATCTGGGACGACCCCGACATTGAACTGCTGCACCAGCTCAAGGACAAAAAAACCCACGTCAAGGGCCGTTGCGCCAAGTGCCGCTATCTCAACATCTGCGGCGGCAACTTCCGCGCCCGCGCCGAAGCCTTCTACGGCGACATCTGGGCCCAGGATCCCGCCTGTTACCTTACGGACGAAGAAATAGGACTGTAAGGGCGCGTTATTGCGGGGAAGGAAGCGTCGGGGCCCGTGCAAAACGGCACGACCCTGACGTTGCCTCCCCCATCCTGCAAAAAATCCTCTTTCCGCACAGCACAGGGGGGCCCCCCCGGCCGGACACAAAAGCCAGCGCCGGCGCCCCCGCCCGCCCCCAATGCCAGCGCCGCACGCCGTTCCCCCGGCCAGACGATCCAGAAACATGCCAGCCACGCCGCTTTGTCCCGCAGTTTTCGCGGGTCGGAACCGGCAGCAGGGTTTATGATACTCATCCATCTTTACGGTGTCCTGCTCTTCTTCTACGTGACCTTCCGGCTGATCCTGCCCGCGCCTTTGCCGCCCCGGGGCAAGGCTCTTGCCGCAACGCTTGCCCTGCTGGTCTCGCAGTACCATCTGTGTGTCCGTTTCCTGTCCGGTTCGCTCAGCTCGCCGGAGATGCCCTACTTTGTGCTGGCGGCCTTCAGTGCGGCCTTCATCGTCATGACCGTCATTTTCGCCCTCTTGCTGCTGCGCGACGGCCTGCGGCTGGGGCTCCTGCTTGTGCGCAAACTGACGTGCCGGCGCAGCACGCCCTTTTCGCCGGGCAGGCGGGCCGTTGCCCTGGCCGGTCTGGGGCTGACCGTGGGCGCTTACGGCTTTAAAGAGGCGTTGCGGATTCCGGCCGTCAAAACAACGGAAATTTTTTTGCGCCGCCTGCCCGCCGCGCTGCATGGCCTTGTGGTTGTGCAGCTTACGGACCTGCACGCCTCGGCCCTGCTGCACGCGCCCCGCGTGGCGGCCATTGTGGCGGCCGTCAACGCTCTGCGCCCGGACCTCATTGTCTGCACCGGCGACCTGGTGGACGGAACCACCACCAACAGGGACGCCGACGTGGCCCCGCTGGGGCTGCTGCGCGCCCGCTACGGGGTGTATGCCTGCGAGGGCAACCACGAATATTATGCCGACTATGCCGGCTGGATGCGGCATTTTGCCGCCCTGGGCCTGCCCCTCCTGCACAACGCTCATACGGTTGTGGACATTGGGGGAACCCCCCTGGTCATTGCGGGCCTCAATGACCCCATGGCCCCCCTCTTCGGCAGGCCCGGCCCGGACCTGGAAAAAGCCTTGGCCGGAGCTCCGGCCGGGGCCGCCACGCTGTTGCTGGCGCACCAGCCCGTAGGCGCGCGCGAAAACGCCGCCCACGGCATTGACCTGCAGATTTCCGGACACACGCACGGCGGGCAGATGCTGGGCTTTGACCAGATCGTCGCCGCCCGCAACGACGGATTTGTCCGCGGGCTCTATGATGTGGACGCCATGCGGCTTTTTGTCGGCCCCGGCGTGGGTCTGTGGGCGGGCTTTCCCGTAAGACTCGGCGTGCCCGCCGAAATCAGCCGGCTTGTGCTGCGCACGGCCTGACCCGCCAAAAACCGGCGGGCAAAAACGGCGCAGCAGGACACGCGACACGTCTGCTTGCGCCGTCCCGCCCTTGACAGGGCGCTTTGCCCGCAGGACAATGGCAAAAACTTCTCCTTGGCGCGCCGCCGTTTTTAGCGCGCCCGGCGAACATAACAAGGAAGCACATCATGAACGCATTCCACAGGGGCCGCCGCCTGCGCTGGACCCCGGAGCTCCGCACCCTGGTCCGCGAAACTCCGCCCCTCCTGAGCGAAGACCTGATCATGCCCTATTTTGTGGTGGAAACCGCAGACGCGGGCCTGCGTAAAGAAATTCCCTCCATGCCCGGCCAGTACCAGCTCAGCCTGCAAGAGCTGGAAAAGCAGGTGGCCAAGGCCGTGGATACGGGCCTCACGGCCGTGATCCTGTTCGGCATTCCGGCCGTTAAGGACGAACAGGCCAGCGGGGCCTATGCTGAAAACGGCATTGTGCAGCAGGCCGTGCGCCTGCTCAAACAGCGCTGGCCCAAGCTGCTGGTCATCACCGACGTCTGTCTCTGCGAATACATGAGCCACGGCCACTGCGGCGTGCTCATGCCCGACGGCGCGGTACTCAACGACGCCACCCTGCCCCTGCTGGCCAAAACCGCCGTGAGTCACGCCGAAGCCGGGGCCGACATGGTGGCCCCTTCGGACATGATGGACGGCCGCGTGGCCGCCATCCGCGAGGCCCTGGACCAGGGCGGTCTGACGGAAACGCCCGTCCTTTCCTACGCCGTCAAATACGCCTCGGCCTACTACGGCCCCTTCCGCGACGCGGCCGAAAGCGCCCCGGCCTGCGGCGACCGCAAGTCCTACCAGATGGACCCGGCCAACGCCCGCGAGGCCCTCATTGAAGCCCTGGCCGACCTGGAAGAAGGCGCGGACGCCCTGATCGTCAAGCCCGCCGGTCCGTACAGCGACATTATCCGCACGGTGCGCGACCACGTCAGCGTGCCCCTCTGCGCCTACCAGGTCAGCGGCGAATACTCCCTCATCCGCGCCGCCGGGCTTAACGGCTGGGTGGACGAACGCGCCGTCATGCTCGAATCCCTCACCGGCCTCAAGCGCGCAGGCGCGGACATGATCATCACCTATTTTACCGAAACCCTGCTCAAGGAAAGGCTGGTCCGCTGATGTCCCACCACTGCCCCCCCCCAGGCCTGAGCGGCAACCCCACCTGCGGCCTGCCCGATGTTGCGCCCCCCGCTGAGGAAGGGTCTGCGGCTTTGGCCGGGCATCCCGGCGGACACACTGCAGGCGGACATCCCGGAGCGCACAAGGGCGCGCACAAGGGCGGACCCGCCGCCCTGCCGGACGGCAGCCCCGTGTGCCGGCTCATTGCCTGGGAAGTGACCCGCTCCTGCAACCTGGCCTGTAAGCACTGCCGGGCCGAGGCCCATCCGGAGCCCTACCCCGGCGAACTTTCCACAGCCGAGGCCAAGGCCCTTATCGACACCTTCCCCCAGGTGGGCCGTCCCATCATCATCTTCACGGGCGGCGACCCCATGATGCGGGCCGACGTCTACGAGCTGGTAGCTTATGCCCACGCCAAGGGCCTGCCCTGCGCCTTTTCGCCCAACGGCACCCTCATCACCCCGGAAACGGCGGCCAGAATCAAGGCCGCCGGGGTCAACCGCTGCTCCATCTCCATCGATGGACCGGACGCGGCCAGCCACGACAGCTTCCGCGGCGTACCCGGCGCTTTTGAAGCCAGCCTGCGGGGTATAGAATACCTCAAAGCCGCGGGCGTGCCCTTTCAGATCAACACCACCGTCACCCGCAACAACCTGAGCAGCTTCAAAAAAATCTTCGAGCTCTGTGAGCGCATCGGCGCGGCGGCCTGGCACATCTTTCTGCTGGTGCCCATGGGCCGCGCCTCTGGTCTGGCCGACCAGGTCATCTCGGCTCAGGAATACGAAGACGTGCTGCACTGGCTCTACGACTTCCGCAAAGGCACCAGCATGCACCTCAAGGCCACCTGCGCGCCGCACTACTACCGCATCATGCGCCAGCGCGCGCGGGAAGAAGGCCTCAGCGTCACGGCCGAAACCTTTGGCATGGACGCCCACACCCGCGGCTGTCTGGGCGGCACGGGTTTCTGCTTCATCAGCCATGTGGGCCAGGTGCAGCCCTGCGGCTACCTGGAACTCAACTGCGGCAACGTGCGCACAACGCCCTTTCCCGAAATCTGGCGCAGCAGCAAGTATTTTCTGCAGTTCCGCGACCAATCCTGTTACAAGGGCAAATGCGGCGTGTGCGAGTATCACAAGGTCTGCGGCGGCTGCCGCGCCCGCGCTTACAGCATGGACAATGACCACATGGGCGAAGAGCCCCTCTGCACCTATATTCCGGCAAAACTGCGCCCCAAGGGAGAGAAAGCATGACCCAGGCCCACGAAAAAGCCACGGATACGGCCACGCCCCAGGAGACCCTGGACCGCACGGACAGACAACTGCTGGACATTATCCAGACGGCCTTTCCCCTGGCTCCGCGTCCCTACGCCGTGCTGGGGGAGCAGCTGGGCATCAGCGAAGAGGAAGCCTTTACGCGGGTGCGCGCCCTCAAGGCCCGTAAGATCATCCGCCGCCTGGGGGCCAACTTTCAATCCGCCAAGCTGGGCTATGTTTCCACCCTCTGCGCCGCCAAAGTGCCGGAGGCGCGCATGGCCGCCTTTGTGGAGCGCGTCAATGCCGAACCAGGCGTCACCCACAACTACCAGCGCGAACACGCCTATAACATCTGGTTCACCCTCATCAGTCCCTCGCGGCAGGACGCCCAGGCTACCCTGGACGCCATCAGCCGCGACACGGGCGTGGACATCCTCAACCTGCCCGCCACCAAACTGTTCAAAATCCGCGTAGATTTCCGCATGGACACCTCTGCGGACGAGGCGTAACTACGCCCTGCGCCGCAGCTTTTTTCGCGGCCAAGGGCACGGCGGGCAGGAATCCGGTCAACCTGTTGTTATGCCTGCGGGTAAGGCAGTGCGCCTGCCCTGGGGAAAATGCACCACAAGTCTACGCCGCAATTTTTTCCGTACTGTCGCCATATTTTCACAAAGGAGGCCTATAAGCCGGGCAAAACACAAAAAACGGAGCCCGCGTGATGAACGACAGCGCCAGGATGAACAACCGGGAGCTGAGCTGGTTGTGCTTTAACGAACGCATCTTACAGGAAGCCCGCGATCCGGCCAATCCTCTGGTGCAGCGCTTACGATTTTTGGGGATATTTTCCAGCAATCAGGATGAATTTATCCGAGTGCGGCTGGCCGCGCTGGTGCGCTTATGCCGCGAAAGAGATCCGCGCCGCCCCCTGCTCATGGGTGGCCTCAGCCCACAAGAAGCCCTGCGCCGCGTCAACGAAAGGGCGGCACGGGGGCAGGCGGCCTTCAGCGCCACCTACGCGGAAGTGCTGGCAGCCCTGGCGCGCCAGGGCATTCGCGTACGGGACGAACACCAATTGACCACAGGGCAGGAAATTTTTTGCCGCGCCTACTTTGCCGATGTCATTAAACCCCAGTTGGTGCCCCTGATCCTCAACCGCCGCGCCCGCCTGCCTTTTTTGCAGGACAGCCACATCTACCACGCTGTCCGCATGGCCCCGGAAGGCAACAAAAAAGCGCGCTACGCCATTATCCGCATTCCCGTCAACGCCAGCTGCCCCCGCTTTGTGGAAATGCCCTCCCAGCCCGGCTGTCATGACATCATTTTTGTGGACGACATCGTCCGCCTATGTCTGAACAACATTTTTTTTATGTTCAGCTACGCAAAAATTTCCGCCTATACCTTCAAAGTAATGCGTGACGCCGAGCTTTCACTGGACGATGACGTATCTAAAAGCCTTATTGAAAAAATGGAAGAGGGCTTGGAACACCGTCTGCGCGGTCGACCCGTGCGCCTGATCTACGACCAGGCCATGCCCGCCGATTTGCTGGCGCTGCTGGCCTCTAAGCTCAATCTGAAGTCTGGAGAACTCAACCCCGGCGGCCGCTACCACATGATGCGCAGCCTGATGCATTTTCCGCAGGTGCGGCCGGACCTGGAAAGCAATGTGCCTCCGCCCCTGGCCCATCCGGATCTGACGCCTTTTTCAAGTATTTTAAAGGTAGTGAAAAAGAAAGATATCCTGCTGCACTTTCCCTACCACTCCTTCAACCACATGGTGGACTTTTTAGGAGAAGCGGCCATCGACCCCAAGGTGACGGACATCAGCATCACGCTTTACCGCACGGCGGACCAATCCAGGGTCATTAATGCTCTGGCCAACGCGGCCCAGAACGGCAAGCGCGTCACCGCGTTTGTAGAGCTCATGGCCCGCTTTGATGAAGAACGCAACGTCAAGGCCGTGGATGTGTTGCGCCAGGCCGGAGTCCACATTATCCACGGCGTCAAGGATCTTAAGGTGCACTGCAAACTTGTGCTGGTAGAACGCATGGAGGGCCGACAGAAAAACGGCTATACCTACATCGGCACCGGCAATTTTAACGAGGACACGGCCCGGCTCTACAGTGATGTGGGGCTGCTTACCGCCGCCCCCGGCTTTGCCGAGGACGCACGCCGCATCTTCAGCGTGCTGGACGCTTCGCACAAACCCCTGGAATGTGCCAACCTGGTGGTGGCCCCCTACCACATGCGCACATTTTTCAGCCGGTTGGTAGAAAAAGAAATCAAAAATGCCCGCGCTGGAAAGTCCGCCTATATTTTTGCCAAACTCAACAGCCTCACGGACGAAGGCATGATCCGCCTGCTTTACAAAGCCGGAGCCGCAGGGGTGGAGGTACGGCTTATCGTGCGCGAGGCCTGCTGTCTTAAGCCGCAGGTGCCGGGCCTGAGCGAAAATATCTGGGCCATCAGCATTGTAGACAAATTTTTGGAGCACGCCCGTATTCTGATTTTCTGCAACGCCGATGAAGAAAAAGTCTACATCGCCAGCGCAGACTGGATGCCCCGCAACCTGGACCGACGCATAGAGGTCGCGGCTCCTGTGGACTGCCCCCGTCTGGCCCGTACTTTGCGGGATATTTTCGCCATCCAATGGTCGGACAACGTTAAGGCCAGGGTACTTGATGACGCCTGCTGCAACAGTTACCATACCGGCCTCACGGCGGTGCCCTGCCGATCGCAGCTTCTGCTCTACGACTATTACGCCCGCAAAGCCCTGCGCCAGGGGACGTCCCCCAAGCGAAGACAAAAGACGGACGCCGCCAAAGCCAGGGACAATGCCTCACGCGGAGCGCAGATATGAACTTGCAAACCGTGGCCGCCGTGGATGTGGGCTCCAATGCCGTACGCTGTCTGATCAGCGACGTGAGCCGCTTGCGGCCTGACAGGCCCGCCAAAAAAAGCGCCTATCTGCGCATTCCCCTACGGCTGGGAGCGGACGTATTCGCACGAGGGCGCATCTCGGACGAAAAAAAGGCGCTCTTCCGTGAGGCCATGCAGGCCCTCGCACACCTCATGCGGGCCTACAGCGTGGACCACTACCGCATCTGCGCCACTAGCGCCATGCGTGACGCCGCCAACGGCCTGGACCTCCTGGCCGCCGTCAAGGCCGATACCGGCCTGGATATGTCCATTATTTCCGGCATCGAGGAAGCGGAAATCCTGTTCGAAGCCAATGTCTTTTCCCGCTATATGGAAGATAGCGAGGCGGTCCTTTATGTGGATGTGGGCGGCGGCAGCACGGAGATCGTCCTGGCGCGCGGCGGGCTTCTGGTCGAGGCCTTTTCCTTCCAAGTGGGCACACTGCGGCTACTTGCCGGGGCCGTGGCTCCGGACGAACGCCGACGGCTGGCGCGCGAGTTAGCCAGCCTGACCAAGACCTACCAACCGCGCAAAATTATCGCCACTGGCGGAAACATTAACAAGATAGCAAAACTCTTGGATAAAAAAGAAGGGAAATCCGCCACCCCGCAAGAGCTGCGCAATTTGCACATGGCGCTGCGCGGGCTGAGCCTGGAAGATCGCATGGACAAGTTCCGGCTCAACAGCTACCGTGCGGACGTTATTGTGCCCGCCTTGGAAATCTTTCTGGAAGTGGCGGACACTGTGGGCGCTACACGGATTATCATTCCCAAAATCGGCCTAGTGGACGGCATTGTCAGGCATATGTGCCTGCATACCGACGCCCGCCTGCCGCAACAGCCGCCCGCATAACATTTTTGCGTGGGAAACAGACTGGTTCAGCGCCTCAGGCAGGCCGGTTTCACGTCCGGCTGCATAAGGCTTACGTAACGCCTTGGCGGCCCGTGGCCGCCTCGCACTGCCGCAGGAGAATTGCAACGAAAAGGGCTCTGCCCGACTCCCCGCAAGGGCCCCCTCCGATAAACACGTGCCCGCAACGGCCAAGCCTCTTCCTCCCCCGGCCCGGCCCGCTTGCATTTGCCGAATTTCTCGCGTACAGGCAATAAACTGTCTATTGTTTTTCTAGATTAGAGCTATTTCCGCCCGCACTTCCGTTGTGCACGGCCTGCCCCTTCCAAACGTCAGCTGCCCAGGCGAAACCGCCACGGACCCGGAGCGAACCGAGGGTATACGCATGAACTCACCGTTTTTTGCCGACGCGCCCCGCGCGTCGCGCGTTGCTTTCCTGACCCTGTGCTGCCTGTGCTGGCTTTTAGCCGGACTGCCCGCCACAAGCCGCGCCGCGCCTCCAGTGCCGACGCACGGGGCCGTGGGGGTTTGCGCCGCCATCCTCTACGACCTGGATCAGGACGCCATCCTCTTCGAGCAAAATGCTGATACCCCCATTCCACCAGCTTCACTAACAAAAGTTCTTTCCATGTTTCTGGTTATGGACCAGATCCGCGCCGGCCTCGCCAGCCTGGACAGCCCGGTGACCATCAGTCGTCTGGCCGCGCGCACCGGCGGCTCCCGCATGGGCCTGCGCCAGCGTGAACAACTCACTCTGGAACAACTGCTCACGGGCATGGCCGTTTCTTCAGGCAACGATGCCAGCACCGCTGCAGCCGAATTTGTGGGCGGCTCTGTGCCCGCCTTCGTCAACATGATGAACGCCAAGGCCCGCAGCCTGGGCATGCGCGACAGCGTCTTCGTCAACCCCCACGGCCTGCCCGCCCGCGGCCAAGTGACCACCGCGCGCGACATGCTGGCCCTTGCCCGCGCCTATCTGCGCACCTATCCGGAGGCCCTGCGCTTTCACAGCACCCATGTGCTTAACCACAGGGGCAGCATTACCTGGAACCGTAACCCCCTGCTCGGCCAGTACCCCGGCGCGGACGGCCTCAAAACCGGCTGGACCAACGCTTCAGGCTATAATCTTATTTTTACCGCCGCCCAGGGAAACCACCGCCTCCTGGCCGTGATTATGGGCGCGCCCGATGGCCGCACCCGCAGTATAGAAGCCTTCCGTCTGCTGGACGCAGGCTTCAAGGTCTGCACCAACCAGGCTGTCTCCGTCACCGCCGCTCTTGATACTCTGCCTCCCAACGCCTACCACCCCGACCCCCACCTCCTGGCCCGCGAAGCCAGCCGCCTCTACGCCGGCGCAGACCAGCCCGCACGCAAGCAGCATGTGCGCAAGGCCGCCCGACAGCAGGACAAACAGCTCAAAGCCGCCAAAGCCAAAAAAGCCCCCAGC
>ERZ836877.1725-NODE-1725-length-32075-cov-3.611024_pt1 | contig 32075 bp, 24 predicted proteins | sample MGYA00519469_ERZ836877 | MGnify/ENA primary metagenome ERZ836877 (study PRJEB31850, sample SAMEA3708809) | human gut metagenome | biome: human gut; feature: human-associated habitat; material: faeces | place: China | collected 2014 ... | reverse complement strand
TCTCGATAGCAAATGGAAGTTCACGACCAATGGCCGGATAACGGTGCTCGACGATAGTGCCGTCGAAATCTACTGCGATTAGCATTTAGTTAATGGAAAATTAAAAGTTGAAAATGGAAAATTACTTAGCTAATTGAGCGTATCACCCAATTCTTAACTTTTCAAAGTCCTGTAAATCCTTCACAATCTCTTTTTGCTTGGCTGTTGCCTTTTCCAACGACCAAACATCGGTAATCTGATGCGCTTGAGCTAAAAATCCTTTATCACCTGTACAACCATACTGGTAAGTAAGATAATACGCACGCTTGACATCGGTAGTCACATTAGAAAGGTAATTGCAACACCATTGTAAATGACTGGTACATAATTCTTCTTCACCAAGTGCCTTGTATGCCATAAGCAATATCAAATGAAGGGAACTTTCCGTATGGAGCGTATCGGCCTGCATGTTCGCCATCCGGCGGATGAAACCGCGAAGTTTTATCTCTTCCCGTTCGGACATACGTTCCCCACGCAAAACGGTAAAAAGAGCTTTGCGGGCTGTATTGAAAAAAGCTTTCAAATCGTTATAGAGGTGACGGGTATCGGAACTGTATGAGAGTATTTCAATCAGCTCCGGCGCAATGCTACATGTAGAAATGGACATGACACTCGGTATCTCTATCAGTACCCGGTCACCCCGTTTGCCTTGCGTACAAAGCAGAATGCCTTCTACTCCATTGAATTCTCCGCCAATGATACGTACCTTATCACCTTTTACCAGATTCATTTCGCCGGGAGCATAATAGCATATATCTTTTTCATAATGCAAGGCTACCCGCATAAAATCTTGCATCTGGCGGTCGGGCACAGTAATGTAGTTGCGTTGACCGTTTTCTGTAACCGGCCGGTGAAACTTCAGGTAACTGGCCGACTGCTTATAGGCATAGATTTCGTTTAAAGAGGCATGAATAAATACGTAATTGGGGATAAGTCGACATTTTTTACGTTTCTTATTTTCGTCCGAACCTTTCAAGTCGAAGTACATGGGAATAAAAAATTCCAGCTTTTTCTCCTTATGTTTCTCTCTTTCCCGATTTTCTGCTTCCAGGTCTTCTTTGGCCGCCTTCTCTTTTTTAAAGGCAATCATCACATACCACTGGACGAGATTCAAATCGACTGCTTTGGAAACTGTCTGCATAGATAGTTGTTACAAGAGTTTATCAACAAGGGGGTTATTTCCCGACAGAATATAATCGAGGGACTTCAAAGCAGTATATAACACTTTGATTCACAATTGATTATGTATTAAAAAATGGGAACTTATGAAAATTTTAGTAATTCCCTGAAATGCTACACAAAGGCAGATATTGCCTACATTTCGCTCGCAAAAGTACGCAATTTAATATCGATTTTACCCCCCCCCAGCTAAAAAATGTTAACTGGGTATAAATGAAGGATTTGAACAGAGGAATATGCCTTCAAAGGGGCATCGAAAGGGAAAGAAGAATCAATAATTATTATCAAGAAGGGAGTTTTGTTGCCGAAACATTACAAAGAAGACAAAAAATCACTTGGAGAAAGAACCTCTATTTCACTAAAAGCAAAATCTTTTTCATTTCGGGTGACAAGAACATCACAACCTATCGATTTTGCACAGAAGTATTGCAGAGCGTCTTCAAAATCCCGGGCTCTCAGATGTAAAGCAGAATGATAATTATCAGTTGTTATCGATTCTACATGCATGATTGAAGATATTTGATATAAATTCTCATAAAGTGCATCGCCATGTAAAACCTTACGAAGAATATATGCAATATTAGCCATTGTCAGAACTGAAACAAATAAAGAAAATTCCTTATTCTGAGACAATGATAATACTTTTGCAGCAGATAAATAGCCTTCACGTTTAAGCAACAGGTCTATAACCACATTGGTGTCAATAAAAACCTTCTTCATTTATTTAACAGATATGAAAGACGTTCATCAGATAATACATCATCCTCTTTTAAACCGGAAGCTATGCCTATCAAATTCTTAACATCATCCGACACTCCTTTCAGTTTTGTTCCATCTGATGAAAGAGTGTCTCCATTTTTTTTGCTTACTGTGACCTGCTTTACTCCTTTCAAAAGACTGATAGCTCTTTTGATTAATGATAAATTAGCAGAATCATCATCGATTGTAACAATTAACTGTGCCATACTCTTTCCTTTTTAGCAAAAATAGATATATAAAAGCTTATATCCAAAATAAAATAAGTTTTTTACCTTTTATTTCTTTATATTGCCTTTTTCAATACCGCCTCTGCGCAGGCATACCCCTCCTCGTACAAATCGGTCAGTTTCTTTATATCTTTCTCGATACGGCCTACCACGATCGGTTTCTGAGGACGGATGGTGATGATTTTACCTTCATCTTCCAAACGGTCTACCAACTCCAACTGCTCGTTATAGCATTGGCAACGCCGACTGAGCAAGACCCGCAAACGAGGATAATTTTTATAGATAAAAGAAGGTATCTTAATGTCTTTTTCCGTTTTACGGTATCCTTTATTCCGTGTCAGTACCACCACCACTTTGGTATACCCTTGCTCAAAAGCCCGAAGAACCGGAATGGAATCGATAATGCCACCGTCCAACATCGGGACGCCGTCGACATAAGTAATAGGACACACGTAAGGCAGACTGCTGGACGCTTTGGCTATAGTGACCAGACGCTGAGGGTCGGACTTTTCTTCCAGATAACAGGCTTGACCGGTCTGGCAATTCGTTGTAACCATTTCAAACCGCGCCGGATTCGTAAAATAAGTTTCATAGTCGTACGGAAGGATGCGTTCGGGAAATTCTTTGTACAGCAAATCAAGGTTCAAGATGCTATGTTGTGTCCACAAGTGTTTCACCCCGATATACTGATACTTCTCCAACATATCGATATTGCTGAATTTGGCCCTTCCACGCTGACGCGACATATACGACAAGCCATTACAGGCTCCCGCGGAAACTCCTACCCCATAAGGGAAATAGAGTTGATGGTCGAGCAGGTAATCCAACACTCCACATGTAAAGACTCCTCTCATACCTCCTCCCTCCAATACTAATCCGGTTTGATGGTCAATGGTCATACTTATTTTTTATAAAGATGTAGCAAAGATATTCGTTTTATTGAGATTAATCACTATTTTTGCATAAAAGTACTTGATTATAAACAAAAGACAAGAAACGTATGTTCAATGCTGATTACAAAAAAAGACGCAAAGATTTGCGTGAAAAATTAGGCAACGGACTCATTATCCTACTGGGAAACAACGAAGCACCTTGTAATTATCCCGACAACACCTATAAGTTCCGTCAGGACAGTACATTCCTTTATTTCTTCGGAATTAACCAGCCGGGAGTAGCCGGAGCTATCGACGCCGAGAGTGGAGAAGAGTATCTCTTCGGAGATGACGTTACGATGGACGACATTATCTGGATGGGGCCTCAACCCAGCATGAAAGAGCTTGCCGCAGAGATTGGCGTAGGCAACAGCGCTCCTTATGCCAAGCTGAAAGAATTGGTACAGAAAGCACAGAAACAGAACCGTACCATCCATTTCCTTCCGCCTTACCGTCATGATACCATGCTCTGCCTGGAAGATTTGCTCGGTATCCGTGTGGCCCAATTGAAAGAGAACTGCTCTTTGGCATTCATCAAAGCAGTAGTAGATTTGCGGTCGGTAAAAGAAGCATGCGAAATTGAAGAAATAGAACGTGCCTGCGACATAGGATATGAGATGCATACTACGGCCATGCGCCTTTGCAAACCCGGCGTAAAAGAGCAATATATATCCGGTGTGCTCGATGGCATTGCTTCCTCTTACGGAAGTATGGTTTCCTTTGCGACCATTCTGTCTCAAAACGGAGAGACATTGCACAACCATTATCACGGCAATTTCCTTGAAGTGGGGCGCATGATGCTCACCGATGCCGGAGCGGAAACCAACAACAACTACTGTTCCGACTTTACCCGCACGGTTCCTGTAGGTGGCAAATTCAACAAACGCCAGAAAGACGTTTACAATATTGTAGTAGCCTGCCACGACCGGGCCATCGACTTTGCCCATCCGGGAACCACCTGGAAGGAAGTGCATCTGAACGTGTGTAAAGTGCTGGCACAGGGATTGAAAGACTTAGGTCTGATGAAAGGTAATGTAGAGGATGCCGTATCTTCCGGAGCACATGCCTTGTTTATGCCGCACGGATTAGGCCACATGATGGGACTTGACGTGCACGATATGGAAAACCTGGGACAGATATATGTAGGATACGATGACGAAACACGCCCATCAGAGCAATTCGGATTGGCTTCCTTACGTATGGGACGACGCCTGCAGGAAGGATTTGTTGTTACCGATGAACCGGGTTGCTACTTTATTCCGGCTCTTATAGACAAATGGAGAGCCGAAAAGATGCATACCGATTTCCTGAATTACGATGCCATAGAGGCTTACAAAGATTTCGGAGGAATTCGTCTGGAAGACGATATTCTCATTACCAAAGAGGGCTCGCGTTTCTTAGGACAAAAACGTATCCCGCTTACCGTAGAAGAAGTTGAAACTATTATGAATGAATAAACCACAAAACCAGAAACATGAAAAGAAATCTACTTATCGCAGCAATCAGCCTATTTTGCTTAAGTGCTGTTGCGCAAGACAAAAAAGAGGAGAAAACAGACGAAGGCTTTATTTTCACTACCGTAAAAGAAAATCCTATCACTTCCATCAAGAACCAAAACCGTGCGGGAACCTGCTGGTGCTACTCTACAATGAGTTTCCTGGAAGCGGAATTGCTCCGTATGGGAAAAGGTGAATATGATTTTTCTGAAATGTACACCGTATATAATACATATATGGACCGCGCGGAAGCTGCCATCCGTATGCATGGAGATGTGTCTTTCTCACAGGGAGGCTCTTTCTACGATGTATTATATGGAATGAAAAAATATGGTTTAATTCCGGAAGAGGAAATGCGACCGGGTGTGATGTATGGCGATACGCTTTCTAACCACACCGAACTTTCTGCTGTTACAGAGGCTTATGTGGCAGCCCTTGCCAAAGGAGAATTGAAGAAGCTTCAAATGACTCCGGAACGTACTCCGGTATGGAAAAACGGATTGAAGGGTATCTACGACGCTTACTTAGGTAAATGCCCGGAAACATTCCAATACAAAGGTAAAACATATACTCCGCAGTCATTCTACGAATCAACCGGTTTGAATGCAGATGATTATGTTTCACTGACATCTTTCACACATCATCCGTTCTACGATAAATTCGTTGTAGAGGTGCAGGACAACTGGCGTTGGGGTGCTTCTTACAATTTGCCTATCGACGAATTAATGGAAGTGTTCGACTACGCTATCAACAATGGATATACAATTGCTTGGGGAGCTGACGTAAGTGAAGAAGGTTTCACCCGCAACGGTATAGCAGTGTTGCCTGATACAAAGAAAGTACAGGAGTTAAGCGGTTCGGATATGGCTCACTGGTTGAAGATGACTCCAGCCGAAAAGAAACTGGCCGACAAACCTCAACCTCAGAAATGGTGCACTCAGGAAGAACGTCAGGAAGCTTATGACAACTGGGAAACCACCGACGACCATGGCATGCTTATTTATGGTACTGCTAAAGACCAGGAAGGCAACGACTATTATATGGTTAAGAACTCTTGGGGTGAATCAGGAAAATATAAAGGAATCTGGTATGCATCCAAAGCATTCGTACGCTACAAAACAATGAATATTGTAGTAAACAAGAATTCCATACCTAAGCACATTGCTAAAAAACTTGGAATTAAATAAATTCCAAAGTTTGCATAAAAAGAGCCTTTCTTAGAAGTAAAGCAAATAAAGAAGGTACCGGCTCTTTTGGCGAACTTGAAAGCGAAAGCTCAATAGCCAAATAAAAGGCTGTGTAATTCGGAATAAACAAACGAATTATGCAGCCTTTACTCTTTTAAAGAGGTATTATCCCCAAATTCAAATCCTGTTTTTCTCATTTACACTCCACATCCACTTATTTTCCATCGGCAAGAGTCCGCTACTGCCTCCTATCACCTTTCACCAACAATATTCCCCCCTATGACTCATACATTTTAAAAAGAGACCCTTTAAACCAAAGAGGGCCAATTTTCGTTTTTATTAAAGAAAGGAAAGAAATAGAAATAGAAGAGAAAAAAGGTAGAGACAAGAAAGTAATTAAAAGAGTTAGAGTTATAGGAAAGTAAAGAAGAGGAAAAAAGATGGAATATATAAAAAGGAGGAAAAAGAAGTCACTCTTTATTTTTAACTAAGAAAGAGCGCGTTTTATTCTGCAAGGCATTTTCTCATGTTCAATTCCCATTTGAATAAAGCACGTTTCAATTCCGCAAGGAGTTCTTTTCACTTTCAATTTTCAACTTTCAATTTCCCATTAAATAACACTCTCAACTCAATAACACTCTCAACCTATAATGTTGTATTTTGTTAAACTTTTATCATTTCTACTTTGTTTATAATATTAATTTGTAATCTTTACAAAGTAGGAAACAAAATATATGTGGTTATGGTATATGATTTAACGATGATTGAGGCATTCTATAAGACTTACAAAGCAAAAATAGAATGCGTACGGAACGTTCTAAAACGTCCGTTGACCTTGGCAGAAAAAGTATTGTACGCCCATTTGTACAATGAAAAAGAAATGAAAGCCTACAGACGCGGAGAGGATTATGTAAATTTCCGTCCCGACCGTGTTGCCATGCAGGACGCAACGGCACAAATGGCTTTATTGCAATTCATAAATGCCGGACGAGAACAGGTAGCTGTCCCGTCTACAGTACACTGCGACCATCTTATCCAAGCTTACAAAGGAGCGAAAGAAGATGTGGCCACAGCGATAAGTACCAACGAAGAGGTCTACAACTTTCTCCGTGATGTATCGTCCCGTTATGGTATTGGCTTCTGGAAACCGGGCGCAGGCATCATTCACCAAGTAGTGTTAGAGAACTATGCATTTCCGGGTGGCATGATGATTGGAACAGATTCCCATACTCCTAATGCCGGCGGATTGGGAATGGTAGCCATCGGAGTAGGCGGAGCCGATGCGGTAGATGTGATGACCGGCATGGAATGGGAACTGAAAATGCCTCGCTTAATCGGTGTACACCTGACAGGCAAGCTAAACGGTTGGGCAGCCCCTAAAGATGTGATTTTAAAACTAGCCGGCATACTGACTGTAAAGGGAGGAACGAATGCGATTATCGAATATTTCGGTCCGGGTGCGGCTTCCCTTTCGGCTACGGGCAAAGCCACCATTTGTAATATGGGAGCAGAAGTGGGCGCTACCACCTCCATTTTCCCATACGATGAACAGATGGCTATCTATTTAAAAGCAACAGGACGTACGGAAGTAGCAGAGATGGCAGCCTCCGTAGATGAAGAACTTCGTGCCGACAAAGAGGTTCTCTCTAATCCGGAAGCTTACTACGACCGCATCATCGAAATAGACCTTTCCACTTTGGAACCTTATCTGAATGGACCTTTCACCCCCGATGCCGCAACACCGATTTCAGAGTTTGCCGAGAAAGTGAAACGGAACGGTTATCCCCGGAAAATGGAAGTCGGCTTAATCGGCTCGTGTACCAACTCATCATATCAGGATATGAGTCGTGCCGCCTCTTTGGCAAAGCAGGTGGCAGAAAAACAACTGCATGTAGCTTCCCGCTTAATTATCAACCCGGGTTCCGAACGCATTCGCGCCACAGCCGAACGTGACGGAATGATTGAAACATTTGAAAAGATTGGCGCTACGATTATGGCCAACGCTTGCGGCCCGTGCATCGGACAGTGGAAACGCGAAATGGATGACCCTACCCGGAAGAATTCCATCGTAACCTCCTTTAACCGGAACTTTGCCAAACGGGCCGACGGCAATCCGAATACATACGCCTTTGTAGCCTCTCCGGAATTGACCATGGCGCTGACAATAGCCGGCGATTTATGTTTCAATCCGTTGACAGACAAATTAGTAAACGCTCATGGCGAGCACGTGAAGCTATCCGAACCCGTAGGCGAAGATTTACCGCCTCAAGGATTTGTCCATGGTAGCGAAGGATACATTGCTCCATCCAACATAAAGACACCCATTACCGTAAATCCGCAGTCACAACGCTTGCAATTGCTGGCTCCGTTTCCGGCTTGGGATGGCAAAGACCTGCTGAACATGCCGTTATTGATTAAGACACAAGGCAAGTGTACCACCGACCACATCTCTATGGCCGGACCTTGGCTCCGTTTCCGCGGACATCTGGAAAACATTTCGGATAACATGCTAATGGGAGCTGTGAATGCCTTTAACGGAGAGACCAATAAAGTATGGAATCGTTCTACGAATTCTTATGAAACCGTATCCGGTACAGCTAAAAAATACAAGACGGAAGACATCTCTTCAATAGTTGTAGCAGAAGAGAACTACGGAGAAGGTTCCAGCCGCGAACATGCTGCCATGGAGCCCCGTTTTTTGAACGTACGCGTAATTCTGGCTAAAAGTTTTGCCCGCATTCATGAAACAAACTTAAAGAAGCAAGGTATGCTGGCTCTCACTTTCATCAACAAATCCGACTATGACAAGATACAGGAACATGATTTAATCTCCGTTGTCGGATTAAAGGACTTTGCCCCGGAACATCCTCTGAAAGTAATACTTCAACACGAAGACGGCTCGCAAGAGAGTTTCGACGTACAACATTCGTATAATAAACAGCAGATAGGTTGGTTCCGTGCCGGCTCTGCGCTAAACGCAAGATAGAATATGGAAAAAATCATCGTTCCCTTTATTACCGGCGATGGAGTAGGCGCTGAAATCACTCCCTCTATGCAGGCTGTGGTGAATGCTGCACTTAAACAAGCCTACGGCAACAAAAAAGCGATTGAATGGAAAGAGGTTCTGGCTGGAGAACGTGCTTTTAATCAAACAGGTTCCTGGTTGCCGGATGAAACAATGGAAGCGTTCCGCACTTATAAAGTAGGAATTAAAGGCCCGCTAACCACTCCCATCGGTGGTGGAATACGCTCTTTGAACGTCGCATTGCGACAAACGCTCGATTTATATGTATGTCAACGTCCGGTACGTTGGTATAAAGGTATTATTTCTCCGGTAAAAGAACCGGAGAAGGTGAATATGTGTGTGTTCCGTGAAAACACAGAAGACATCTATGCCGGTATTGAATGGGAAACCGGCACACCGGAAGCCGAGAAGTTCTATCGCTTTCTACATGATGAAATGAAGGTGACGAAAGTTCGTTTCCCTGAAACTTCCTCATTCGGAGTTAAACCGGTGTCCAAAGAAGGAACGGAACGTCTGGTACGTGCTGCCTGCCAATACGCCCTCGACCATCAGCTTCCCTCCGTGACACTCGTACACAAAGGAAACATCATGAAGTTTACCGAAGGAGGTTTCAAAAAATGGGGATACGAACTGGCGGAACGTGAATTTGCCAAAGAGATAGCAAAAGGACGCCTTGTAATAAAAGACTGCATTGCCGACGCTTTTCTACAAAACGCGTTACTTATTCCCGAAGAATACTCGGTAGTCGCCACCTTGAACCTGAACGGCGATTACATATCGGACATGTTGGCAGCCATGGTGGGAGGCATCGGTATCGCTCCCGGAGCAAACATCAATTACCAAACCGGACATGCTATTTTTGAAGCGACTCACGGTACAGCTCCCAACATTGCAGGCAAAGATATCGTAAACCCATGTTCCATTATTCTTTCCGCTGTTATGATGCTCGAATATTTCGGATGGAAAGAAGCTGCGTATCTGATAGAAAATGCCTTGGAACAATGCTTCATACAGGGTCATGCTACAGCCGATTTGGCTCGCTTTATGCCGGGAGGCGTTTCCCTCTCGACCTCTGCTTTCACCTACGAAGTGATAGCTAAGATAGAAAAATAAGGATTGAAAGCCACCATTGGCTGCCAAGACGAAGTACTTAAACTAAAAAACACATGGTGATGAAAAAAGAATATTTAATTTACAAGCTTTCGGAAGATTTGAAGGAGGCTACCCGGATTGAAACGGAATTATTCAAGAAATTTGATGTAAAACGCGGACTGCGTAACGAAGACGGAACAGGTGTATTGGTGGGATTGACTAAAATAGGTAACGTAGTAGGATACGAACGCATTCCCGGCGGAGGGTTGAAACCGATTCCCGGCAAACTGTTCTATCGCGGCTACGATGTAGACGATTTGGCACATGCCATTATCAAAGAAAAACGTTTCGGATTTGAGGAAATCGCTTACCTCCTGTTATCCGGACGTTTGCCCGACAAAGAAGAACTGGCTTCTTTCAGTGAGTTAATCAATGACAACATGCCGCTAGAGCAAAAAACCAAAATGAACATCATTGAACTGGAAGGAAACAACATCATGAATATTCTGGCACGCAGTGTACTTGAGATGTATCGCTTCGACCCCTACGCCGATGATACGTCCCGCGATAACCTGATGCGCCAAAGCATAGACCTTATTTCCAAATTCCCGACAATTATTGCCTATGCCTACAATATGCTTCGCCACGCCACCCATGGACGCTCGCTACATATCCGTCACCCGCAGGAACATCTTTCCATTGCCGAAAACTTCCTCTATATGCTCAAGAAGGATTATACGCAACTGGAAGCACGTACCCTCGACCTTTTATTGGTGTTGCAGGCAGAACATGGCGGTGGTAACAACTCGACTTTTACCGTACGCGTCACCTCTTCTACCGGAACAGACACTTACTCTTCCATTGCCGCAGGTATCGGTTCGTTAAAGGGGCCTCTCCACGGAGGAGCCAACATACAGGTAGCGGATATGTTCCATCATTTGCAGGAAAACATACAGGACTGGACCAACATCGATGAGATAGATACCTATTTTACACGTATGCTGAATAAGGAAGTGTATAACAAAACCGGATTAATCTATGGTATCGGACATGCCGTGTATACCATTTCCGACCCTCGCGCCATCCTCCTGAAGGAACTGGCCCGCGACCTGGCCCGTGAAAAAGGAAAAGAGCGGGAATTCACTTTCCTGGAAACACTGGAAGAGCGTGCCATTGATGTATTCGGCCGTGTGAAGAACAACGGAAAAACAGTTTCGAGCAACGTCGACTTCTATTCCGGTTTCGTGTATGAAATGATTGGATTGCCACAAGAAATTTTCACTCCGCTATTCGCTATGGCACGTATAGTCGGCTGGTGTGCGCACCGCAACGAAGAACTGAATTTCGAAGGCAAACGTATTATTCGTCCGGCATACAAGAACATATTGGAAGAAGCCAAATATATTCCTATCAACAAACGATGAGTATCAGTTGGTTAACACCTTTCGGATGCCAATGAACGAGAACGGAGAATAAGAGATACTTCTGAATAAAAGAGCGCTCTTTCTGTTAAATTAATGCAGAAACAGCGCTTTTTTTATTTCTTTTTCCTAACTTTACAAATTGAAATTGCTTATAGTGACAGATGAATCGCTCAAGCGACTATCATACAATGTTATACCGATAAGATTCATTGTAAATAAGATTATTTAGAAGATGAAGAGGGTAACATTCCGGGAAAGAAAAAGAAAAAAAGAATATATAAAATGAGTTACAAATGGAATTATCAACCTCCTACACACGAACAAACAGAGGCGGCTAAGGAGCTGTCAAAAGAGCTTGGACTCAGTCCAATACTCTGTAAGTTATTGCTGGAAAGAGGAATCAACTCCGCTACAGAAGCCAAGAGATTTTTCCGTCCTCAGTTGCACGAACTGCACGACCCCTTTCTGATGAACGATATGGATATCGCAGTAGAAAGGCTGAATGCGGCCATGGGGAAGAAAGAACGGATTATGGTTTACGGCGATTATGATGTAGACGGCACTACAGCCGTAGCATTAGTGTATAAGTTTCTGCAACAGTTCTACTCGAACATTGATTACTATATTCCCGACCGATACAACGAAGGATATGGTGTTTCGGTAAAGGGGGTAGACTATGCGTATGAAACGGGAGTCAAATTAATCATCGTACTCGATTGCGGCATCAAGGCTGTGGATGAAATTGCGTACGCCAAGGAAAAAGGCATCGACTTTATTATCTGCGACCATCATGTGCCGGATGACATATTGCCGCCGGCAGTGGCTATTTTAAATGCCAAACGGGAAGACTCTACCTATCCCTATCCTCATCTTTCGGGATGTGGTGTCGGCTTTAAATTTATGCAAGCCTTTGCACAAAACAACGGCATAGAGTTTAATCAACTCACTCCCCTACTCGATTTGGTAGCTGTCAGCATTGCTTCAGACATTGTACCTATCATGGGCGAAAACCGGGTATTGACTTATCACGGACTCAAACAACTTAACTCCAATCCCAGTGTAGGATTAAAAGCCATTATCGACGTATGCGGCCTGGCAGAGAAAGATATTACGGTTAGCGATATCGTTTTTAAAATAGGACCGCGTATCAATGCGTCCGGACGAATTCAGAACGGAAAAGAGGCGGTGGATTTGTTGATAGAAAAAGATTTTTCGATAGCTCTGGAAAAGAGCAACCAGATAAACCAATACAACGAAACCCGCAAGGACCTCGACAAAAGCATGACCGAAGAGGCAAACCATATTGTCGACCAGTTAGAAGGACTAGCCGACAGACGCTCGATTGTGCTCTTCAACGAAAACTGGCACAAAGGAGTAATCGGTATTGTTGCTTCCCGACTCACTGAAATCTATTACCGCCCGGCGGTAGTCCTTACGCGCACCGACGATATGGCCACCGGTTCGGCCCGTTCGGTTTCCGGATTCGATGTATATAAGGCGATAGAATATTGCCGCGACTTGCTGGAGAATTTCGGAGGACACACGTATGCGGCAGGGCTTTCCATGAAAGCAGACAACGTACCGGAGTTTACACGCCGCTTTGAAAAATTTGTCTCCGAACATATATTACCCGACCAGACCAGCGCCATTATCAATATTGACGCCGTGCTCGACTTCAGGGATATTACTCCGAAATTCTTTGCCGACCTGAAGAAGTTCAACCCCTTCGGACCGGATAATCATAAACCTATCTTCTGTACTTATCACGTTTATGATTACGGAACCAGCAAGGTGGTAGGCCGCGAGCAGGAGCACATCAAATTGGAACTGGTAGACAACAAATCGAACAACGTAATGAACGGAATCGCTTTCGGACAGAGTTCGCAAGCCCGGTACATCAAGACGAAACGTTCATTCGACATCTGTTACACCATTGAAGAAAACACCCATAAACAGGGAGAAGTACAATTGCAAATAGAAGATATCAAGCCAAGCGAATAGACTAAAAAATCCGTATGGCCACTTATCACGACATACTCAAACAATATTGGGGATACGATGCCTTCCGAGGAATACAGGAAGACATCATTAACAGTATCGGACAAGGAAAAGACACATTAGGGCTCATGCCTACAGGTGGAGGCAAGTCTATCACATTCCAGGTTCCGGCACTTGCACAGGAGGGGTTATGCTTGGTTGTGACTCCTCTTATAGCCCTGATGAAAGACCAGGTAGCCAATCTTCGCTCACGGGGCATCAAAGCCGTAGCCATTTATTCCGGTATGACCCGGGAGGAAATTATTGTAGCATTAGAAAACTGTATCTTTGGCGATTACAAATTCCTCTACATTTCACCGGAACGACTGGGCACAGAGATTTTCCAGATAAAACTGCGTAAGATGCATGTCAGCATGGTGACGGTAGACGAATCGCACTGCATCTCACAATGGGGATACGATTTCCGTCCGGCTTACCTGAATATCTCCGAAATCCGCAAAATGCTGCCGGGAGTTCCTGTTCTGGCTCTAACGGCAACGGCCACCCCCGATGTAGTAAAAGACATCCAGCAACGGTTGGAATTCAGAGAAGAGAATGTTTTCCGGATGAGTTTCGAACGGAAAAACCTCTCATACGTAGTGCGCCACACAGAAAACAAAGAAGAAGAACTCATTCATATACTGAATAGTATGCCGGGGTCGGCCATTGTGTACACACGCAACCGGAAAGCAACCAAAGACATTGCTACTCTCCTCATACGCCACCATATCAGTGCCGAGAATTACCATGCCGGATTGAGCAATGCTGAAAAGGATGCCCGCCAAAAGAACTGGCAAAGCGGCACATCACGCGTAATGGTGGCTACCAATGCCTTCGGAATGGGTATTGACAAACCGGATGTACGGCTGGTGGTTCACATGGATATGCCCGACTCTCCGGAAGCTTACTTTCAGGAAGCCGGACGGGCCGGACGAGACGGACTCACCGCTTACGCCGTTCTCTTATTTTCGCCCCGGGATAAAACGCAACTGGCACGGCGAATTCCCGATACCTTTCCCGACAAGAGTTTTATCCGCCAGATTTATGAGCACCTGAACTATTATTATCAGATGGCAATGGGAGACGGGCAAGGTTGTACTCACGAGTTTAACCTCGACGAATTTTGCCGCCGCTTTAAACACTTCCCTGTACAGACAGACAGTGCGCTATGCATTCTCTCCCGGACAGGATATATCGAATATACGGACGAACAGGAAAATTCTTCCCGACTGAAATTCACTTTACGGCGTGATGAGTTATACCGGATAAAAGAACAAAGCAAGGAAACGGAGCAGGTAATACAAACCGTATTGCGGTGCTACGGCGGTGTGTTCAGCGATTATGTCTATATAGAAGAAGCACTTCTGGCACGCCAAACCGGACTGACTCCCCCACAAATCTATGAATGTTTAAAGAGCCTGACACAACGCAGGATTCTGCATTATATACCCCGAAAGAAGACACCTTATATTACTTATACGCAGAACCGGATAGACAGTGAAAAGCTGATTATTCCTCCTGCCGTATACGAGGAGAGAAAGAAGAGCTATGAGTCGCGAATCAAAGCGATGATAGAATATGCCACTTCCGAAGAGCATTGCCGAAGCCGCATGCTACTCCTCTATTTCGGAGAGAAAAATGAGCACAACTGTTTACGATGTGATGTTTGTCTTTCCAAACATAACTCCGGACTTAAACGGGGAGAATATGAGGAGCTCAGCCGACAGGTCATGGAGCTGCTTTCCGACGGAGAGTATCATCCTACGGATATATTCAATGCCCTGCTTACCGACCGTTCCAAACTGGACGCTGTTTTAGAAACGTTATTACGGGAAGAAGTCCTGACCATGAAAGACGGGATGATTGCAAGAAAATAATTCTATAATTCTATAAAAATTAGTACGCATGATACAGTTTATCAAGAAATTATTCACCGGCGACAACACTGAGAACCCGGAACAGAAACAAGCACAAGACAAAGAGAAGCACTTTGATATTTTAAAGTACGACGGCATCCGCGCCCAACGCATCGGAGCATTCCCCTATGCCGTAAAATGTATGGAAGAAGCGTTATCCATTAAAGACGATGCCGAAACACGCAGCTACCTGGTAGCTACTTACGTACAGCTAAACAGAATAGAAGATGCCTGCCGCCTGCTGACGGAAACATTAGAGAAAGAACCGGAAAACATCGAAAACTATATCACACTCGGCAATCTTCTCTTCATGCAGGAAGATTATAAAGAGATGCTCAACGCCTTACAACGTGGCGTGCAAATAGACAATAAGCATCCGCAAATTCATTACTTACTTGCCAAAGCCTATCATGGCACACTCGACGAACTTCAAGCGATAGCCGAACTCACTCTTGCCATCTCCATGAAAGAAGACTTTTACGAGGCTTACCTTATGCGCGCCACCATACTATTGGAAATGCAGCAAATAGAGAATGCGGCAGAAGATGCGGAAATAATGTTCAAGCTGGCGCCGGATGACGAACAGGTGCTGATGTTGCTTGGAAAAGTAAACTATATGAAAGGAGATACCACCCATGCCGAAGAATATTTTAATAAGGTGATTGAAATCAATCCTTTCAATGAAAAAGGATATATAGGTATCGTACAAATATTAAGCGACGCAAAGAAAGAAGAAGAAGCTTTGGAAATATTGAATGAGGCCATAGAAACCAATCCCGAGTCTTCACTGCTCTACCACTATAGAGGTCAGTTCAAACTACTGACGGGTGATAAAGAAGGTTCTGCCGAAGATTTAAAGAAGTCCTTAGAACTGGAACCGGAGAAAGAGCAACAGATAAACGGAGAGTTCCACAACTATGCCAATCCATACAAAACAGATAATCCGTTAGGGTAAGGGTTATCGCTTCGCTCTATGACCAGACATGCGAAATTTGGATAAGTTACTTTTCCTACTACCCTAACTTACGCAGGAAATAAAAAAATGCAGCCATATACAAAAAAACTGTTTCTTTTTGTTGGCAATTAAAAGAAATGTATTACTTTTGCCGCGTATAACAAAGCAAATAAGCAATGAAAGCTCTTTATCATACATATTTTTACTTCTTTTTTTACTTTTACTTTAGCAACAAAGTGAAGCGGGAGTTCGTGTATGTAAAGTAAGTGAATTGTAAATACAACAATTATTAAATAACAACCAAGTCCCGCTTCTATGGAGCGGGACTTTTTTTATCTATATAGCGAATGAAAAAGGTAGCAATACAAGGAGTAAAAGGGTCATACCACGATATGGCGACCCATCAGTATTTCGAGAACGAAGAAATTGAGCTAATCTGCTGTTCCAATTTCGAAGAAATTTTCGACCACATGAAGCATGATAATACGGTAATCGGTATGTTAGCCATCGAAAACACCATTGCCGGCAGTCTGCTCCACAACTACGATTTGGTACGCGAAAGTCCTGTAACCATTGTAGGCGAACATAAACTGCGCATCTCACACAGTCTGCTCTGTTTGCCCGATGAAGGATGGGATGATATTGTGGAAATCAATTCGCACCCCGTTGCGTTGGCACAATGCCGCGACTTCTTGCAGCAACACCCTAAAATAAAAATCGTGGAAGCCGAAGATACCGCCGGAAGTGCCGAAATCATCAAACGGGACAATCTGAAAGGACACGCCGCTATCTGTTCCAAATCCGCAGCTCCCCTTTACGGCATGAAAGTGTTGGAAGAAGGCATAGAAACCAACAAACATAACTTCACCCGTTTCCTTGTAGTAAGCGACGCTTGGAAAGCCGACGAATTACGGAGCATCGACAAAGCGAACAAAGCCACCATCGTGTTCTCCCTTCCTCACAACGAAGGAAGCCTCTCCCAAGTGCTCTCCATTTTTTCATTCTACCATATCAATTTAACCAAAATACAGTCGTTACCAATCATCGGACGCGAATGGGAATACTTGTTTTATGTAGATGTTACCTTTAACAATTACCTGCGCTACCATCAATCGATTGACGCCATAACACCTTTAACCCGTGAACTTAAAATCTTAGGAGAATATGCAGAAGGAAAATCAAACATTTAAGATAACCCCGGCCAACCGCCTGGAACAGGTAAGCGAATACTACTTCTCACGCAAACTGAAAGAAGTGGCGCAAATGAATGCCGAAGGAAAAAATGTAATCAGCTTAGGTATAGGAAGCCCTGATATGCCTCCCTCGGAAGAAACCATCCGCACTCTTTGCGAGAATGCCCACAAACCGGATGCACATGGTTACCAGCCTACAGTAGGTATACCCGAATTGCGCAAAGCGATGGCCGACTGGTACAAGCGTATCTACAATGTAGACCTCAATCCGGCTACCGAGATACAGCCCTTAATCGGTTCAAAAGAAGGTATTCTCCATGTAACACTTGCTTTTGTAAATCCGGGAGAGCAGGTACTGGTACCCAATCCGGGCTATCCCACATACACCTCGTTAAGCAAACTGTTAGGAGCCGAGATTGTAAACTACAATTTACAGGAGGCAAACCAATGGCAACCCGACTTTGAGGAATTGGAAAAGATGGATTTAAGTCGCGTTAAGCTGATGTGGACCAACTATCCGAATATGCCGACAGGAGCGAATGCAAGCATGGAACTTTACGAAAAACTGGTAGACTTTGCCCGTCGCCACCACATTGTTATTGTGAACGACAATCCCTACAGCTTCATACTGAACGAAAAACCGCTTAGTTTGTTGAGTGTTCCGGGAGCCAAAGAGTGTTGCATCGAATTCAACTCCATGAGCAAGAGTCACAACATGCCGGGCTGGCGTGTAGGATTACTGGCTACGAATGCCCAGTTTGTTCAATGGATTCTGAAAGTGAAAAGCAACATCGATTCGGGTACGTTCCGCCCCTTACAACTGGCGGCAGCACAGGCTTACCAAAATTCGGACGAGTGGCACGAGAAGATGAACCGTACCCTGTACCATAACCGTCGGAATCTAGCAGAACAGATTATGGAAGCTCTCCACTGCACATTCGACCCGAAACAAGTGGGTATGTTCCTTTGGGGACGCATTCCCGACAGTTATCAGGATGTAGAAGAACTGACAGAAAAAGTACTTCATGAGGCAAGAGTATTCATCACGCCGGGATTTATCTTCGGAAGCAACGGAGCCCGCTATATTAGAATCTCCCTCTGCGCCAAAGAAGAGAATCTGGCAGAAGCTTTACAGCGGATACAAAACATAATGAAGAAATAAAAGAAGAAAATAATAACTAAAAATATAAATACACAATGGAATTAGAATCTATCTTGCTACCGGGTATCGACGACAAACGTCCCCTTATTATTGCTGGCCCGTGCAGCGCAGAAACAGAAGAACAAGTAATGACCACCGCCATGCAGCTGGCAAGTAAAGGTGTTAAAATATTCCGTGCCGGAATCTGGAAGCCACGTACCAAACCGGGAGGCTTCGAAGGTATCGGTGTAGAAGGTCTGCCTTGGATGCAACGTGTAAAGAAAGAAGCCGGAATGTATATTTCTACCGAGGTAGCTACTGCCAAACATGTAGAAGCTGCCCTGGAAGCAGAAATAGATATGCTCTGGATAGGAGCCCGTACCTCTGCCAACCCGTTTGCCGTACAAGAAATTGCCGATGCCTTACAGGGAGTTAATATCCCCGTATTAGTAAAGAACCCTGTTAATCCTGACCTGGAGCTATGGATTGGAGCCATGGAAAGAATCAACAATGCAGGAGTAAAGAAAATTGCGGCCATCCATCGCGGTTTCTCTTCATACGATAAGAAAATATACCGTAACCTGCCACAGTGGCACATCCCTATCGAACTCCGCCGCCGGATTCCGAATCTGCCGATATTCTGCGACCCCAGCCATATTGGAGGCAAACGCGAACTGGTAGCCCCGCTTTGTCAGCAAGCAATGGACTTAGGTTTCGACGGACTGATTGTGGAAAGCCATTGTAATCCGGATTGTGCATGGAGTGATGCTTCACAACAAATAACTCCGGACGTACTGGATTACATTCTGAATTTATTAGTTATCCGCGACGAAAAACAAAGTACCGAGAACTTGAAAGAGCTGCGTAAACAAATCGACGAGTGCGACAACGATTTAATTGAAATCCTGTCAAAGCGTATGCGTGTATCACGCGAAATCGGAACCTTTAAGAAAGAGCACGAGATGACCATCCTGCAAACCGGACGTTATAGTGAAATCCTGGAGAAAAGAGGAGCACAAGGCGCACTTTGCGGTATGAGTCCCGAATTCATCAAAAAGGTCTTCGAAGCTATACACGAAGAATCTGTCCGCCAACAGATGGAGATTATCAGTAAATAGTTTTAATATAGTGGAAAGTTGAAAGTTGAATGCCTTTCCGACATCATTTTCACTCTCAACTTTCAACTCTCCACTCTCAACTTAACAAGAATGAGAATACTAATTTTAGGAGCCGGAAAAATGGGTTCCTTCTTTAACGATGTGCTTAGTTTTCAACATGAAACGGCTGTGTTTGATGTAGACCCCCAACAACTCCGGTTTATGTATCACACCTACCGGTTCACCAATATGGACGAAATCAAAGAGTTTAAGCCAGAATTGGTTATTAACGCAGCCACCGTTAAATATACACTCGAAGCCTTCCATAACGTACTGCCGGTGTTGCCGAAAGATTGCATCATCAGCGATATTGCATCGGTAAAAAACGGTCTGAAGAAGTTTTATGAGCAAAGCGGTTTCCGCTATGTTTCCACTCACCCCATGTTTGGTCCCACCTTTGCCAGCCTCGACAAGCTGAGTACCGAGAATGCCATCATCATCAGTGAAGGCGACCATCTGGGCAAGATATTCTTTAAAGACCTGTACCAACGGTTAGGACTAAACATCTTCGAGTACACCTTCGAAGAACATGACAAAACCGTGGCCTACTCCCTCTCCATCCCGTTTGTTTCCACATTCGTTTTCGCGGCGATAATGAAACATCAGGATGCTCCGGGAACCACTTTCAAGCGTCACATGTCCATAGCCAAAGGAGTGCTGAGCGAAGACGATTACCTGTTACAGGAAATCCTCTTCAACCCGCGTACCCCTGCTCAAGTGGAAAACATCCGTACGGAACTCAACGAGCTGTTGCAAATTATCAACGATAAAGATGCCGACCGCATGAAGGAGTATCTCACCAAGATAAGGAAAAATATTAAATAAGAACGCCTGTTCTTATACCAGAAGTATATATGCAAAAATGGCCCCGATAAAGCAAGAATAAGATTCTGCATTTATCGAGGCCATCACTATTAAGAGAGAAAAATGTCAAGCTAACGAAGACCCTCTAGCAATTGCTTCAATTCCTCTCCACGACTGGGACGAGAAGCTTCATATTGAAACAATTTACCCTCTTTATCATAAATCAGAAAATGAGGGATACCCGTAATATTCAGCGCTTCGACCAACTTATTATCCTGATTAATCAGTTGATTTCCATGCATATTCAATGCATCCATCTTTGCTTTCCACTCTTTTGTTCCTTTATCTATTGAAATAGACACAAACTTTATCCGGTCATTCTTTAACTCCTTTTCCAACTGTTGCAGATAAGGCACTTCCCTACAACAGGGTCCGCACCATGAAGCCCACATGTCGATATAGACATAGTAACCTTTGTACTGGCTGAAGTCTACCTTATTGCCCTCTCTATCCGTCAACAATACATCCGGGAAATCCGCCCCTTTGACACTTGCTTTACGCGCTTTAAAATCCTTGATGCTACGCGTGTCCAATTTATATTTTTCAATAGCACTCGTCAACTCAGCAAGTCCGGAATCAAAGTTCTGATTATAATCAAAAGAAAGAATATAGCGATTCACTAACCCCTCTCCTAAGTCCTGGCGCAAAGGCTTGCAAGAATACGTCTTATCTAAATAAGCCAACTGACTCTCCAAATTTCCCTTAGGAATAGATTGCAGAATAGCAATGCACGCCGATGAGAAATAAAGTGTCATAGGCGTATCGAGCACCGTTGAAGGCTCCTCCAATAAATCGGACTTCAAAAAAGGCATGTCTGTTTTCTTCTTGCCAATCGCACGCGGAATACTTTCATAACTGTTTTCAGCCATACTGTAAGCCCACAAAGTCAGGTACTGCTTCACAGGTTCAGAGCATGAATAATGCAACGCAATCGAATCGGCAGCTTCCCGATATCCTTTCAAAAACGGGAGAACCTGTTCAGGTTTCATCTCTGCCCCTTTCATCCAAAAATAACGTCCTTTCTGATAAACCACCTCATTATAAGCCGAAAGAGCCTGATTATCTGCATCCAAGTCTACCCGAGGACAGCCGTCCACCATACGCAATGTTAATGTATACTGTTTCTGAGCATCCGGCAAATAAAGAGGAACATTCATTTGCGTTACCTCATTTGAGCCATATAAAGTATAAAAACCATCCGAAGCAACCGGTACATTCCCTTCAAAATGCGTATCTGTTATCTTCAATTCACATCCGGCACTCTGATGATTGCTTTCCTTATCCATTGCATTGGCATAGAGTTGCATTCCTTGTAATCCATCTCCAACATAAGTTCCACCCAGATGTAAAGTCTGTGCCCCGGCAGAAAGTCCGGCGCACAAACTAAAACATAAGATGAATTTATTTTTTTTCAGTAGCTTCATTATAGACTCCTTTTCTTATAAGATATACTCAACACTTTATCAGTGCAGGACACAAAGGATTTTTTCGGTTGCGGATTCGTTTTCATTGCATCCGAACTATAAATATAGACGCTTCCTCGCTTCGTGCTTGTATTATAAGCCCCCACATACAATTCTTTCGATGCTTCATTCAACGAGACAGAAGTTATCTGTTCGCCATTCAAAGCCAAAACCGGAGAGGTGGGGAATGATAAGGTTGTATTCAATGGGAAATAGGCATATAACTTACCATCTACAATATAATAACAAGTTAAGAAGGTTTTATCATAACAAAATTCAGAGCCTTTTTCTGGAAGTACCTCACCGGGAGCAATCGTATGGGACATCTCTTTATAAACCATCTTTATACTCCAATCTTCATTGTATTCATAATTACAATTCACTTGATAAACAATATTCGGGTCATTCTCATCAAGAGCGATACAATACAGGTCCGGACTATTTTGAACCGTATTCTTAAAGGCTGAAAGTATCGTTCTATCCGTGAGTGTCCACGTCAATGCACTATTTCCTATATTGGTAAGCTCGGACGTTGAATAATTAATAAAAATAGGACTTGACATATACCAATCTCTTGAAGTAAAATAAGTATATCCAGGAATTAATGCATCATACTCATTTTGATATGCTGGAAGAGTAGTAGGAACAAACGCATACCCGAATTCCCTCTGAATTTGTATCATTCTTTTTTTAGTCTTATCAAAAGCCGTAGGTTGAGCACCATAATAATCATACATAAAAAAAGAGGATGCTTCAAAACCCTCTATGGCTTCAGAATAGTTAGACGTTGAACGTAAAGCAAAGGTACTGGGATCCAACAAATAAGCTTTATCCTTTAAAGCGACAATAAAGGAACGCACCGAAGAACCATAAGCAAGCATCGTAGTACCCGCTCCAAGCAAACCTGTCATATCAATATCCTCATTCATAGATGCCACACAATGTTCTAATACATTTTGTACTTTACCTGCCGCAATTTCATCTTCAGACAACGTTTTTATGAAAGACACATTTCCCTTTCCTGATTCATCTATAGCCGCAATAACTATACCCTCTTCAAAAGAACGGTCTACATTTACCTGATAATCAATAACGTCGCCCGATAACCCATTATTTACCTTCAAGTGTACATAATAGCTTCCGCCTTCAGGAAATATATAACTAAAAACCGGTTCTGTACTTACTTTCTCCAAATTCCCTTTACTCCCACTTTCCGTATTATAGGTTCCAACGCTCCATTCATATTTTAAATCGGAAGCTTGACACCCATTTGCAAAGATTAAATCAGGAGTAATCGTACAAGTTTGTCCCAAATCAACACTTACCACTTGCATGGTAGACGAATTGCTACCGGATATCGAAACTTCCGGAAAAGCCACTCCTCCACTTTCCGAATCATCATCTACGCAAGACAATAATAAGGAAGACAACAATATTATTTGTAAAAAACTTCTATATCTCATAATTTTATTCTTTTATAATTAATAAAGGGTTGGATTAGGGAATACATCATAGATTTCCGGATCGTTCACCCTATAATATTCCCGTAATGGAATCAGTACAAACTTCGCCAAGAAACTACTATACATTGCAAACGGTCCCTGCAGTGATTGAGCCTTAACAAAGTAATCGCCATACTTATCAATCATGGTTTTGAAAGTTGAGGGTTGTACCTCTTCTACCATATAAAAGTATTTAAAAAACTCTTGGGCTATTTCATACGTATAAGGAGGCATCACATAAGTTGCAGGCCACCAATCGGGTCTTTCCGGATGGATATCCGAAAAACGCAAACGGAAGGTGGTTTGTCCGACAGGACGAAAATCTTCGGTATTCTTTAATTGCAATTTTAAAGTAAACTGCTTTTCCTGAATAGTCGCATCATTCCCCCGCAGCAAATGTACCACAATATTTCCCTGTACCGAATTGGCTGCTATAACAGTAGGTTCTATTGAATAATGCACATTTTCCACCATATCAGTTTCCGCTGCTACAGGAGCTACTTCAAAGCTCCGTTCTCTATCTGCCGGCAATCCCATTACTCTCACAGGAATCATCACCTTATATTCGGTAGCAATGTTAAAGCCAAACTCATAATCCAACGTATCCACAATTTCTTCATTTGCATTTTTATATTCTATAAACACAGCATCCTGCTGCGTTGTATCATAAAGCGGATAGTCTTCTTCCCCACACGCCATGCAAAGTAACATGCCGGTAAAAAATATCAATGTATGTATTGTCTTCATCATATTTTCTTTTTTTATTGTCTATATTCATACTCTTCATCAGGAATAGGTATCACATAATACATATCACTTGCCGGAATCGCTTTCTTCTGCCGGTTAGAAATAATATCTTTCTTCAAGCGTTTCATATTATACCACACTTGTCCTTCTCCAAACATTTCCTTACAATATTCATTGTAAATATTATCCAACGTTAAGGTTTTACCGGACTCTTTAAAACCGGTTAATCCACGCGATTGTAGCTCCTCATCAAAATAACCTATCGCCGAATCATAATCCGTAGAGAGTAACGCTTCCGCTGCAATTAAATACAGTTCTGAGGTATGCATTAAGGTTATGCCCTCAATTCTGCTAGTCCAATCTGCAGTTGCTTTGTCACCAAGCGTATTGAAATCAATCATTTTATACCACAGACATACGGAAGTTGTATGAAAATGGGTCAACCTGAAATCGGCCGAAGAGTTATCATTGTCCATCGCATAAATAGATTCATAAGGTCTAATATAATCACCTCCGGTAGCTGACGAATAAGGGTTATAAGACTTGTATGAAGTATAAGTATATAATAAGTCCCTGGAGTTTTCATTATATACATTTGAATAGACTCCAAATATAGCCTCTTTAGGAGACAGGCGTCCGGCCATATATTCTTCTATTTCCGTACAATCGACCAAAGGATATTTCTTACTGTCAATAACCATGCGAGCATATTTAGCGGCCTCTGTCATATTTCCCTTCATCCAATATACACGTGCTAATAAAGCTTTTACTGCGTATAAATTAAAATGAGTTTCACGATAGTTCAAGAATTTAGAGTAATTGGTATTCTGATGAGGGTACTGAATCAAATCTTCATCTCCTTTCAATAATTCCTCAGCCTCCTCTAAATCGGCAATAATGTACTCATATACTTCTTTTACAGTTAAAATAGGATTCACTTTGTATGAAAAATCTTTCACATAAGGAATGGCTTTTGCCGTTTCATTGGTAGAAGCAAACATACGAAGCAAATCAAAATGCAAAAAAGCACGCATTCCTAACATCTCTCCTTTATAATAATTATAAAGAGGAAGCGATGAAGTAGATTCATCTTCCAATTGCTTGAGTACATTATTAGCGTATCCAACTGTTTCATACATAGATGTCCAAATATCAAGGAATAAAGGACGTACATATTTATTTTCAGTATAATCATACAAAGAAAGTGGTTCCAACAGATTATGAAAAGAAGACCCTAAATTAGAAGCCAAAACTTCAGTTGTACCCCATATCATATTTTGCCCATACAACTTTTGAGATTGTAAAGAGCCATAGACTCCATAAATTGCATCCTCAAATCCAGAGGCTTTTTCAAACATCTCTTTCTCCAATATTTGGGATTTGGGACGAACATCCAAGAAATCATCGCATGCCGTTACTGACACCAACAATCCTAATCCTATAAAGATATTTACTAATTTCATATTTTCCCTCCGATTAAAGTGTGACATTAAATGTAAGATTGAAACTGCGACTATACGGATAAGTTGTACCACGTTCGTATTTCACAGTTGATAAACGGAACAAATCCGAAGCTCCCAATCCTACGCGAAGACGCTGAATCTTCCATGCTGAAAGAATGTTTTGTGGAACTTCATAAGATAGATTAATAGAAGAAAGCCACAATTCATTTTCATTTTCAACAAAACGGTCGGAATGAATAAAGTTCGTTCCTCCTTCGGCCGACAATCCTAAATAAGGAACAACATCTCCAGCCTGTTTCCAACGTTCGGTAAAAGCACGCACATCCGCATTATATTTCGGATTAATATTCTCCACTTTTGCCGCACGGGTCTCGTTATAAATATCTCCCCCTAATGTATATTGGAAATTGAGTCCCAAGGTAAATCCTTTATAGAAGAAACTGGTTGAGAGCGTACCTTGCCAATCGGGATTGGTATCTCCGACCACAACTTTGTCATCCGCACTATATTTATAAGTATAGGTTCCATCCTTTTTAATATAAATTTCCTCACCGGAAGCCGGGTCAACCCCTGCCGAACGTACCGCATAAATAGCCGTAGGAGAACCTCCCTCCGTATATAATATACGTGGAGCAGCTTCTTCCGTAATAGAAGCGTTTTCATCATTCTGACGTTTCAATGCATCTGAAATGGCTTTAATTTCCGTTTTAGAATGAAGCCCATTGGCAGTAAGAGTCCATGAGAAATCTTTTGTACTAATAACCTTTCCCCATACAGAGAATTCAAAACCGTTACTTTCCTGAGCACCTAAATTATCTTTCACTTTCGTACCACCGGAGGACGGAGGTAAAGATACGTCTATCAACATATCATCCGTGTACTCATTATAATAATCCAAATTGACATTCAAGCGTTCATTAAAGAAAGAAGAGGTAATACCTATATTTAATTTCTTTGTCGTTTGCCATGTTAAATCAGGATTTGGCAATGTGATAGGCACGGCTCCGACTCCTGCATAATGTACATAAGCTGTTCCATATTGATATGTAGCAATGGCCTGATAAGGAGAAAATTTCACGCTACCCGTATAACCGTAACTACCACGTAAACGTAAGGTATTTATCCATCCCAGCTTTTTAATAAATTCTTCATTGTGCAGATTGTAACCAACGCCAACAGACCAGAAAGGAGCATATTTATTATCTCCTCCAAATTTAGAAGAACCGGATAAACGATAAGAACCATCCACTACATAACGATTCTTCCAAATAAAGTTAGCGGCGGCAAAAACACCCACACTAGTTGCCAAATCTTCAGAACCGGCTGGTACATCCTTATAATTGGTAGCATAAGCCCAATCAGCTAGTTTATCGGACAAAAAGCCTGTAGCAGAAGCAGTCCGTGAAGAACTATCCGATTTCTTTATTTCACCACCCACATTTAAAGTAAACATGGTTCCATCACTATCAAATGAATGAATCCAGTTACCTACCATTTTAAAAGCGTAATTATTTGAGTCAGTATTACCCAAAATATATTTTCCCTTCTTTGTTAAATCTGTTTCTCCTACAAATTCATTTGAATCAGGGGAAGTAAAAGCATCCGAAGTTCCTTTTGACGTAGAATAAGAGCCTTGTGCCGTGATGTATAAATTGGGTTTAATATTATAGCGCGCGTCCAATGATAAGGATTCGTAACGAGTCTCACTTTTATCAAAACTATTCAAAGAAGCCTCATATAGTGGATTTTTCATTCCCCATGATAAAAGAGAAGAATAATTTCCATATTCATCATAAGGAGAATCATACGGATTTGCCTGTAAAAAGTCTGAATAAGAACCATAATTAGAATTCTTAATGGAAAGTTGCTGGTGCTCTGCACGTAACGTCAAAACCAACTTTTCTTTTAACCGATAGGATAAATAAAGATTCAAACCATAGGTATCACGCCCATCATTTTTCATTACACCTTGTTCATTAGCGAATTTTCCGGTTACTCTATAATCCAAATTAGAACCTCTACCCGAAAGTGTTAACGAATGAGTATGGGAAAAAGCAGTACGTACGGGTTTACTTTTCCAATCGGTATCTACTCCTCCACTTACCAGAGCCAAACGCTTATAATAGTCGGCATCCATTTGTCCTGTAGAAGAAGTATATAAACCGGCCAAGCGCTCCAACTCTAACTTTTGAGCAGAATTACATAAATCATAGCTGCTTAAATCCGCTACAGCCAACTCAGGAGTAAAGGAGTATGAGATACGTAATGGAGCCTGAGAAACTTTCTTACGTTCTACCACGATTACGCCATTTGCTGCATTTTCACCATACAGAGCCGTTGCAGAAGCATCTTTTAAGATGTCAACGCGCTCAATATCATACATATTCAAATCGTATAAATCGGTTAGAGTAGATTCTACTCCATCAATCACAATTAAAGGAGTATTCAATCCAACTTCATCACTCGTTGCCAACGATGTAGTACTACGAATGACTAAATCCGGAACTGTATTCGGATTTGAACCCATCGCATTGTTTTTAGTAATAGTCATTGAAGGGTCGAGTGTTGCCAAAGCCTGGAACAAGTTAGTAGGAGAAATTTCCAGAATCTGGTCGGAAGTCAACGTTTTAGCCGCACCGGTAAAGGTTTGTTTCGAACGAGTAAAGAAACCGTTCACAACCACTTCGTCCATTGCTTTAGTATCTTCTTCCATCCTTACCGTCATAGGTTTACCTAAAGATGGATTAAGAAACAATTCATTATATCCGACAAAAGAAAAACGCAATTGTGAACCACGGGGAACCTCTACTTCAAAGTCACCATCCATATCGGTGGTTACGCCCGTCAACATTTGTTTACCTTTCATTACAGCCACATTCACTCCTACCATCGGCAAGTTTTCAGCATCAATAACTTTACCTGTTACCTTTCCACCTTTACTTACTACAGCCGAAATAACAATGGTATTGTCACGAACGGATGCGGTCAACGCCGTACCTTTTAAACAACGGTCTATTGCTTCTTTCACCGTTACATTCTTTACAGAAAGAGTGATGCTGCCCACCGACTGCATATCCTCATCACTATAAACGAATTTTAGTCCTGTCTGCTCTTTGATGATAGACAAAACTTCTTCCATCGTCGCATTTTCAACCTGCAAAGTCACTCTCTTTTCTTCTTGTGCATACAATAAAGTACAGCCCATAAAGAAGCAAAGAGCAACGAATGCAAGCAATTTTCTGCGAACATCATACAATCCATCGACTGCACAATTTACTTTTTGCATTTTCTTCATCTCTTAATAAACTAAATTAATAATACTTATTTTACTCTCTCATTATATGAATATCATCTCCTTTCATGCGGAAACGAATACGTTTGGTCAACTCAAATATTTGTACCACTTCACCAAAATTCTCATAACGTTTTATCTCCCCTGTGAAAGTAATTTGTTTTAAATCATCCGATTCGTAAACCACCGGCACATCATACCAGCGAGACAGGTCTTCCATTATTTGTTCCAAAGGAGTCTGCTCCAGACTATAAATTCCCTCTGTCCACGAAGTATATAAATGGGTAGGCACACAATGTATTGAAATGGAATCATTCCGAGAATAATAAGTAAGTTGTTCACCCGGACACACGTCACAACTTTGTTCACCATTAGGAGAAATAAAGCGTACTTTTCCCTCTTCCAGGGTAAGTTGCAAAAGTCCGGAAGAATCGTAACAACGCAAATTGAAAGATGTACCAAGGACCTCAATTTTACCCATAGCCGTACGAATAACAAACGGCTCGTTCGTTTCCAGATGAGCTACCTTAAAATAAGCTTCTCCACGAAAAGCGACTTCCCGTGACTTATCTTCAAAAATGAAAGGAAATTGCAACTCAGATTCCGAGTTGAGATAAATATGTGTTTTATCATTCAATAACAACTGATACTCGCCGCCACGAGGAACTTCTATCCTATTGATACCTTTTGCAATATTATCCTCTGGTTGCACATCAGGGAATACCAATTCCTGACCGTCTGTCATCAAAATCTTCGGTAATCCATTTACCACGACTTGCTTTGCAGAAGCTACCAGATTTTGTTTCTGTCCATCAGCCAGATACAATACCGCCTGCTGGCTTCCGGGTTTGATTTGTTCAATATATTCTTGCGGTTTCCACGCTTCTTGTGGAGTTTCAAGAGAAGAAAGATAACGCATGGCTCCCCACGCAAATAGTAGCAATAAGATAGCTACAGAGCTCCATATTACCCCCCCCCGAAGGATTTTTACTTTCCTGGGAACTACTTTTTTACGCAACATCTTATAAAGTTTCGCCTCTTCTCCGGGAATATACAAGGTTTTCATCTCCTCATAAAAACTGCCGGACAAATATTTCTGAAACGCTTCCTCATGACGCACAGATGCTCCACGCCACTTGTTTAAGTGCAGCTTCTCTTTCTCCGATAAGTCTCCTTGCAAATACTTTACTATCAAAAGAGCTATATCTTTCCTATCCCATGTATTCATATTAAATCTCTTTTACTATAAGACACACTTCTTAGCTAAAAGAGTCGCCAAAAGCAAAAAAACTTCATAATTTCTTTTCCTATGTAAAATTTAAACTATTGTGATTTGCTTATAAACCAAGAAGATAGGGTCTTTCAAGGAGTTAGAATAAAACAGGCGTAAAAAAGTTCAACTAGTTATTCTTCATCTTCACATTTGGAAAAAGAAAATGTCCACGGGGGTATTTACTTATACATAAGCATATACTATACCTTAATCATAGGATATCTACTCCTCCGTCAAAGAGAATTAGTCCATTCTTACTGAAGAATTTCCTTTCGCACAACTGTGCAAGACGTTTCGCACATATTGTGAGAGAGAATTCGCACAATTGTGCAAGACGTCTTTCACAACTGTGGAAAAGGGAATATTCACGGGAAGAAACCTTAAATCAAACGGATAGAAAGGATAATACATCCGTTTAGCATGAAGAATAGATAGAAGAGATTGTAACTGAATAAAGGGAAGGGAATATAAAAGCTACCGAAAAAGAGATATCTCTCTTATCCGTTGACGATAACATTCGATGAATAACGGAACTTGAACACAAAAAGACATAAAAGGCAGATTTCATCCTTAAAAATTCGAGAGTGAAGATGAGTGCCGGACTATATCAGGGCATCGGCACTTTTACTTATTCATTATAAAGTATTTAGAAGAAAAGTGAAAAAGTGAAGATGACTATTTTCTATTCATGACAAAGGCTATATTATTGCAAAAAGCCCAGAATAACTTCGGCTAAAGCCAGACCATATACAGTTCCCAACTTTTTACGAAGCAACTCTTTGCCTCGCTTTTTATATGCTTTCACTGCATCCACCGTTGTCCCCATTGCTTTAGCAATCTCTTCCAAGTGATGTCCGTTCAACGACATTTCGATAACAGTGCGATACTTAGAAGGCAACTCCGAAATAGCCGCATATAATAAGGTATAGACTTCCACATCGAGCATATGGTCCTCAAAATCTTCTTCCGTCAGAGAACGCAAATAACGGGACTTCACATCTTCTTGCCGAAGAATATTCAAACACTGATTCTTTACGGATGCAAACAGATAAGATTTGACAGTATGCTCATCTATAAATTCAGAATGTCGGCTCCACACTTGCAGAAAAATATCTTGTACAATATCCGAAACATGTTCTTCGGGTACAAAGCGACGGGCAAAGACAAGCATGTAGGCACTGTATTCTTTAAACAATGCCTCAAATGCACTTTCTTCGCCTTGTGTAAATCGAATAAATGTTTCAGAATCCATAAAAATAAACGTTTCTTGGTGTAAAGATAGAAGTTTAAACGTAGACTGGCATAGATTCACACAAGTTTTTTATTTGAAACAAAGCTTTATTCCCCAATCCGGCATCCGTCCAAACAGGTATTCACATCGTAAAGAATGAATTTACAACTTGTTATTCTCTTAAAAAAACGAGGCTAAGAATTTTAACCTATGCCAGTCTTTTATTTATTCTTTCATCAAATAGCCTTTAAATGATTCAAAATCCTTACCAATGGAGACGCTCTGTTTCTTCCCTTCCATAAACGCCTGTAATTTAGCCGGTATCTCTATATGGCTACCGATAATCGCCTCTACCGTATCACGGAACTTAGCCGGATGGGCTGTTTCCAGAAACACACCGGTTTCTCCCGGACGAAGTCCCTCCTGCAAAGCACGATAACCGCAAGCTCCGTGAGGGTCGAGCAAATAACCGGTTTCATTG
>ERZ836877.1713-NODE-1713-length-32190-cov-3.785125_pt1 | contig 32190 bp, 19 predicted proteins | sample MGYA00519469_ERZ836877 | MGnify/ENA primary metagenome ERZ836877 (study PRJEB31850, sample SAMEA3708809) | human gut metagenome | biome: human gut; feature: human-associated habitat; material: faeces | place: China | collected 2014 ... | reverse complement strand
TATGAAGTTGAGAGTTGAGAGTTGAGAATTGAGAGTGAAAAGTTAGGCTTCCATCCGGATGGGTAACTCTCCACTCTCAATTCTCCACTCTCAACTTAATTAGTTTGCTAATATCAAGATAAGTAGTTGCGCGGTGAGGATACGCAGAAACATCGCCAACGGGTACACCGTGGAGTAGCCTACGGCCGGCGCATCGTTACCTGCTGTTTGGTTCGAATAGGCCAATGCGGGCGGGTCTGTATTGCTACCGGCAATCAGTCCCATTAAAGTGAAATAATTCAATTTGTAACGCAGACGGGCTATCGTACCCATTATTAATAAAGGTATCACCGTAATCAGGAAACCGCAACCTACATAGAGTAATCCGTCTCCCTCGACCACCGTCTGCACAAAGTTCCCTCCGGCCTTGATGCCGACACTTGCCAAGAACAATACGATACCGATTTCACGCAACATCAAGTTCGCACTCATGGTGGTATAGGTTACCAACTTCACTTTATATCCGAAGCGTCCTATAAGGATGGCTACAATCAACGGACCACCGGCCAAACCCAGTTTTACCGGAGTAGGCATGCCCGGAACCATTATCGGCAAACTACCAAACAAGATTCCTACAAAGATACCCACGAAGATAGTCACAATATTCGGATGGTCGAGACGTTTCAAAGAGTTACCCATCTTAGCCGCCACCCGCTCTACAGCATCCTGAGGGCCTACCACCATTACCCGGTCGCCCACTTGAAGCGTCAGGTTACGATTGGCAAACAAATCCATACCGGAACGGTTTACACGGGTTACATTCACTCCATACATACTACTAAAGTGCATCTCTCCCAACGTCTTACCATTCATATTCGACTGAGTAACCAATATACGGCGTGATACCATCGGCCGATCTTGCTTCTCCCAATCCACTTCTATTTTCGGACCGATAAATGCAATAATCGCCTCCGCATCATCTTCGGCACAAACAATAAAAAGCTGGTCGCCCATGTGAAAGACCGTCTCAGCACGAGGTATACTCACATGACCGTTCTGAAGAATACGGGAACAAACAAATTCTCGTCCCAAGAAATTTTTTACTTGCAGCAAAGTCTTTCCCTCTAATGCATCGTTGTGCATTTCCAGATGCATCATGTAGGGTTTCATGTGTGGATTGGCCGCCTCTTCTTCTTGAAGTTGCTCCTCTTCTTTTTTGAAATTTACCCTGCAAAGATAACGGATGCCAATCATGGAACCAATGATGCCGATAACTCCCAACGGATAAGCACAAGCATATCCCATCGCAATTTCCGGACCATTATAATGTAACTGGCTCAACGCTTCATTGGCAGCACCCAGACCGGGCGTATTCGTTACAGCACCACAAAGAATACCTACCATCATAGGAATATCTACCCGTCCTCCAAGAGAGTAGTACAGCACAAGCGCTACGGCAATATTCAGCGCCACAATACCTACCGCTATCATATTCATCGTGATACCCCCTTTCTTAAAAGAAGAAAAGAAAGATGGACCCACTTGTAAACCAATACAGAATACAAACAAAATCAAGCCGAAATCCTGTATAAAATTCAAAATTGCCGTATTTCCGGTGAATCCGAAATGACCGGCTAGAATGCCGACAAACAAGACAAAAGTAACCCCTAAGGAAACTCCAAAAAATTTAATTTTACCCAGCAAAACCCCCACCGCTATCACAAACGAATAGAGTAGCACAATGTGCGCAATAGAGTCTTCATTAAACAACAGACTTTGCAACCAATCCATATTTTTTATCGTTTTTTGTAATTTGGCTGCAAAAGTAGTTATTTATACAATGTTAAACCAATATTTAAAGCAATAAATTTCAGGTATCTTCAATCTTCTTTTTCGCATTTCTCCATTTAACAAGGAAGAAACTCTAAAAATACTTTTTGCCATACCGACTTTGCAACTCCCAAAGTTTTCTTTTGGCCGAATTGACAAAAAGACACCTGAGGAGCTGAATTCACCTAAATTTTCACTAAAAAAAGTTTGAGTTCACAGGGATTTACTATCTTTGCACGATACATAAATCAAAGTACCGACATTTTATTAATCTTAATGTATAATAAACTATGGCAGATAGTAAAGAAAAACTCTTTTCGGATTTTGCCTCTGTTTCTACACAGGAATGGATGGACAAAATCACGGTAGACCTAAAAGGCGCCGATTTTGAAAAGAAGCTCGTTTGGAAAACCAACGAGGGATTTAAGGTAAAGCCTTTCTACCGACAGGAAGATATAGAAGGACTTAAAACTACAGATTCTCTTCCGGGCACTTACCCTTATTTAAGAGGCACAAAAAAAGACGACAACACTTGGTACATCCGTCAAGACATCAAGGTTACCGATGCAAAAGAAGCAAATGCCAAAGCGCTGGATATTCTGAATAAAGGAGTGGATTCGTTAGGATTCAGAATCAAAGCGAAAGACCTTAGTGCAGCTTATATCGAAACGTTATTAAACGGTATCTGCGCCGAATGTGTAGAACTGAACTTTTCTACCTGCCAGAAACATACGGTAGAATTGGCCAAACTATTAGTCGCGTATTTCCAGAAGAAAGGATACGACTTGACTAAATTGGTTGGGTCTGTACAATACGACCCCATGGAAAAGATGCTGAGCAAGGGAAAAGACTTAAGCAACTTTGCCTCTACCGCCAAAGAGTTGGTTGAAACCTTATCAGTACTCCCGAAATTCCGTTGTATTACAGTAGATGCCCTCTCATTAAATAATGCAGGAGCTTACATTTCGCAAGAATTAGGTTATGCGTTGGCTTGGGGTAACGAATACATGAACCAATTGGTTGACGCCGGCGTACCTTCGGGCTTAGCTGCCAAAAAAATCAAATTCAACTTCGGTATCAGCTCCAACTATTTTATGGAGATGGCCAAGTTCCGTGCCGCACGTATGTTATGGGCGCACATTGTAAAAGAATACAAACCGGAATGTACAGGTACTGATTGCACCGATAAAGATGAAAACGGGGTTTGCAATGAGGCTTGCAAAATGGTGGCACATGCCGAAACATCCACCTTTAACCTGACGGTATTCGACGCACATGTTAATTTATTACGTACTCAAACAGAGGCCATGAGTGCTGCCTTAGCCGGTGTTCATTCTATTACGGTCACTCCATTCGACAAGACTTACGAAACTCCGGATGAATTTGCAGAACGTATTGCCCGCAACCAACAATTGCTCTTAAAAGAAGAAGTTCATTTAGATAAAGTAATAGACCCTGCCGCAGGTTCTTATTATATTGAAAACATTACCGCTTCCATTGCACAACAAGCTTGGAACCTCTTCCTGAAAATTGAGGAAGAAGGAGGATTCCTTGAAGCAGTGAAAGCCGGACGCGTACAAACCGATATCAATGAAAGCGGCAAAGCACGTCATGCATCCGTTTCCAAACGAAAAGAAATCCTGTTGGGTACGAACCAATATCCTAACTTTAATGAATTGGCCGGCGAAAAGAGACCGGTAGAAACCACCTGCTGTTGCAGCAGCGAACACGGTGAATGCGAAAAACCATTCGCTACATTGAATTTCGACCGTGCTGCCAGCGAGTTTGAAGCACTCCGCTTGCAAACCGAAGCTTCCGGCAAACGTCCGAAAGCATTTATGCTAACCATCGGAAACTTGGCTATGCGTCAGGCACGGGCACAGTTCTCTTGTAACTTCCTGGCTTGCGCCGGTTATGAAGTAATCGACAACTTAGGTTTTAAAACGGTAGACGAAGGTGTTGAAGCTGCAATGAAAGCAGGTGCCGACATCGTAGTAATTTGTTCGAGCGATGATGAATATGCAGAATATGCCATCCCCGCATACAAAGCATTAAACGGACGCGCCATATTTATTGTGGCTGGTGCGCCGGCTTGCATGGAAGAGCTACAAGCCGCAGGCATCGAAAACTTTATCCATGTCCGCGTAAATGTACTGGAGACTTTAAAACAATACAATGCCAAGTTAGGAATTAAGTAAGAATAACTATGAGAAAAGATTTTAAAAACATCGATATATATGCCGGAATTCAATCCCAAAACGGGATGGAATGGCAAAAGGCTAACGGCATTGAAGCTAATTGGAAAACTCCGGAGCACATTGAAGTAAAGCCTGTTTATACAAAAGAAGACCTTGAGGGAATGGAACACCTCGACTATGTAGCTGGTATTCCTCCATTTTTACGTGGTCCGTACTCTATGATGTACACCTTCCGTCCATGGACCATCCGTCAGTATGCAGGTTTCTCTACAGCAGAAGAATCCAACGCATTCTACCGTCGTAACTTAGCTTCCGGACAGAAAGGTTTGTCCGTAGCGTTCGACCTTCCGACCCATCGCGGATACGACCCCGACCACGAACGTGTGGTAGGTGATGTAGGTAAAGCGGGTGTATCTATCTGTTCCTTAGAAAACATGAAGGTTTTGTTTGATGGTATTCCTTTGAACAAAATGTCGGTTTCCATGACTATGAACGGTGCCGTACTTCCTATTTTGGCTTTCTATATCAATGCCGGACTGGAACAAGGTGCCAAATTGGAAGAGATGGCAGGAACTATCCAAAACGATATCTTGAAAGAATTCATGGTGCGTAACACCTATATTTATCCGCCTGCATTCTCTATGAAGATTATTTCCGACATCTTCGAATATACATCACAGAAGATGCCGAAATTCAACTCTATTTCTATCTCCGGTTACCACATGCAGGAAGCAGGTGCTACAGCAGATATTGAATTGGCTTATACACTTGCCGACGGATTGGAATATCTCCGTGCCGGTGTAGCTGCAGGTATCGATATCGATGCATTCGCTCCGCGTCTCTCCTTCTTCTGGGCTATCGGAATGAACCACTTTATGGAAATTGCCAAAATGCGTGCCGCACGTATGTTGTGGGCGAAGATTGTAAAACAATTCAATCCGAAAAACCCAAAATCTCTGGCACTGCGTACACACAGCCAGACTTCCGGTTGGTCGCTTACCGAGCAAGACCCGTTCAATAATGTAGGACGTACTTGTATCGAAGCCATGGCAGCTGCATTGGGACACACCCAATCACTCCATACCAACGCTTTGGATGAGGCTATCGCACTACCGACAGACTTCTCCGCACGTATTGCCCGTAATACTCAGATTTATATACAAGAAGAAACATACGTCTGCAAGAACGTAGACCCATGGGGAGGTTCCTATTATGTAGAATCCTTAACCAACGAACTGGCTCATAAGGCTTGGGAGCATATTCAGGAAATTGAGAAACTGGGTGGCATGGCGAAGGCTATCGAAACCGGTATTCCTAAAATGCGTATCGAAGAAGCTGCTGCACGTACTCAGGCACGTATCGACTCCGGCGTACAAACCATTGTAGGAACCAATAAATATCGTCTGGAAAAAGAAGACCCGATAGATATTCTCGAAGTGGACAACACTGCCGTTCGTCTGGAACAAATCGAAAACCTGAAACGTTTGAGAGAAGGACGTAATGAGGAAGAGGTACAGCGTGCTTTGAAAGCCATTACCGAATGTGTGGAAACCAAGAAAGGTAACTTACTCGAACTGGCTGTAGAAGCAGCTCGCGTACGTGCTACATTAGGTGAAATTTCGTATGCATGTGAAAAAGTAGTAGGAAGATACAAAGCTATAATCAGAACGATATCAGGTGTGTATTCATCAGAAAGTAAAAAGGATACAGATTTCGCACGGGCTTGCGAACTGACCGAAGAGTTTGCTAAGAAAGAAGGACGTCGTCCGCGTATTATGATTGCTAAAATGGGACAAGACGGACACGACCGTGGTGCGAAAGTAGTTGCTACAGGTTATGCCGACTGTGGTTTCGATGTGGATATGGGACCTTTATTCCAGACTCCTGCCGAAGCGGCTCGCGATGCTGTAGAGAACGATGTACACGTTGTTGGCGTTTCTTCATTAGCTGCCGGACACAAGACTTTGATTCCGCAAATTATTGCCGAATTAAAACAATTGGGACGTGAAGATATCATGGTTATTGCCGGAGGTGTAATTCCTGCACAAGATTACGACTTCTTGTACCAAGCAGGAGTGGCCGCTATCTTTGGCCCGGGAACTTCTGTAGCCAAAGCTGCCTGTCAGATAATGGATATTCTCCTGGACGAAGAATAAAAACATTCTTTTAATAAATAATGCGAGAGAAAGTCGAAAGGGCTTTCTCTCGCTTTTTTATATCCTTAGCTCAAAGAGAATACCATTGAGTTTCTTGGAATATGGGAGGAGATGTACAATCCCCATTTTAATTCCCCCGAATTCGAGGGAATTAAAAATGCAGCAGGACTAAACAGATTCATTCTCTCCGTAAAACAATGGACTGAAAAAACTAATTCAAAAAGAATCACTTCTAAGGTGTATTTCAGTATAATGGAGTCTCTATAACACCTGTTTCCAATTCTAACAAGGCCTTTTTAGCCGCCAGTCCACCTGCATAGCCTACCAGTTGACCATTACCGCCCACCACACGATGGCAAGGAACAAATATGGAAAGGGAATTTGCCCCATTGGCAGCCGCTACAGCACGTACGGCTTTCGGTTTCCCCAATTTCTGCGCTAACTCACCGTACGACAACGTATGTCCATAAGGGATGTTTAATAATTCCTGCCATACCGTTTCCTGAAAATCCGTTCCAACCCAAAGCAATGGCACGTCAAACACCGTTCTTTTACGGGCAAAATACTCGTCCAACTGGGTAATTGCCTTCTCTATAACTTCGGAAGAACTTGTTTCATACGTGGCATGCAACGCCATCTGAATCCGTTTGTCTATTATAGTTCTGCGTTTCTCACTCACCCAATCACACATACAAAGTTTATCTCCGAAAGAACCGAGAATTAACTCTCCACAAGGAGATTGATAATACTGAGCCTGAATCATTTTTTCATTTTCCATAGAATCCGTTTTTAAAATAGTTCGTTGATAAATTACACATTCAAACCGACAAACCCTCACGAAAGCAGCCTATCACATAATTTAGATATAGCAAAAGTTCGTCTATATCCGAGGGAGTCAAACAAAAGAGCCACTCCTTCACGAAGCAGCTCTTCTCTACTTATATTCTGTATGATGAAAATATTACTTATACAGGCAAAAAGAATTCTTTATTTCTCCGAAGCAATCATTTTCCAAATACATGCAGCAATAGCAGCCCCGATAAACGGACCTACCACAAAGAGCCACAATTGAGACAGTGCCTCACCTCCCGCAAACACAGCCGGAGCAATAGAACGAGCCGGATTGACAGAGGTACCGGTTAGAGGAATACATACAATATGAACCAGCACTAACGACAAACCAATAGCTAATCCGGCAAAGTTACCAGCCCCTTTCTTTGAATCGGTCGTACCCAATACAACCAGCACAAAGATAGCTGTAAACACAATCTCCGCAATCAAACCACCAAACACACTTACTCCCGGCTGACAGGCATTGGCCCCTGTTGTGGTGGCAAAATCTCCACTTGCGGCAATATAGGTAGCCGAAGCTGCATCAATATTTGAAACAATTAAATAGATAATGGCCGAACCGATAAATGCACCTATTACTTGAAACAACATATACATGCCGGCATCTTTTCCACTCATACGTCCGGACAAAAGACATCCTAAAGTAATGGCCGGATTAATATGGCAACCGGATATACCACCTATTGCATAAGCCATGGCTACTACTGATAAACCAAAAGCCATGGCAACCGTCAACACTTGAGCCGTTGTTCCACAACCTCCGTTAAAAACTGCACTTCCGCATCCCATTAGTACAAGGGTCATTGTACCGACCATTTCTGCTAAATACTTTTTCATTTGTATATAAATTTAAAATTAATAGTTGTTGCAAAGAAATAATAGAGCGTTTTATCCACACAAATTAACGTATAAATTAGGAAATATCAAAAAAATAATAAGAAAATGTAATCAGTTTTTGTCCCGTCTCTTCACCCTTAATAAGGTTTTTTCCTTTTTTATGCGCCTCCTTCAGGTTAAATGCGCTATCTTTGCGCTACTATCAAAAACAAAGAAAAATGATTGTTTGCATTGCCGAGAAACCAAGTGTAGCGAAAGATATTGCAGATGTGTTGGGAGCGAAAACCCGTCGTGAAGGATATATTGAAGGAAACGGTTATCAAGTAACGTGGACTTTCGGCCATCTCTGCACTCTGAAAGAACCGCATGAATATACTCCTTTATGGAAGACTTGGAGCTTATCCAACCTACCGATGATTCCTCCCCGTTTCGGCATTAAACTGATAGCAGATACCGGTATCGAAAAGCAGTTCAAGGTGATTGAACAACTCATGCAAAAGGCGGATGAAATTATAAACTGTGGTGATGCCGGGCAAGAAGGAGAATTAATTCAACGGTGGGTGATGCAGAAAGCCGGAGCGAAATGTCCGGTAAAACGATTATGGATTTCCTCTCTGACGGAAGAAGCCATCCGGGAAGGCTTTTCCCATCTGAAAGACCAGTCGGAGTTCCAGCCACTTTATGAAGCGGGACTTTCACGGGCTATCGGCGACTGGACTCTGGGTATGAATGCCACCCGACTCTATACCTTGAAATATGGGCAAAACCGTCAGGTACTTTCCATAGGACGAGTACAGACACCTACTTTGGCCTTGATAGTGAACCGCCAGTTGGAAATTGCCAACTTCAAGCCGGAAGCTTACTGGGAATTGAAAACCGTATATAGAGATACCACCTTCTCGGCAACCAAAGGCCGCTTTACCGACAAAGAAGAGGGACTGAAATTTCTGGAAACAGTCAAGCAATCCCCTTTTACCATTACAGACGTATCGGCTAAAAAAGGAGCGGAAGCCCCTCCCCGATTATTCGACCTGACTTCCTTGCAGGTAGAATGCAATAAAAAGTATGCTTACTCAGCCGATGATACCTTGCGAATTATCCAATCGCTTTACGAAAAGAAGGTAACCACCTATCCACGTGTAGATACGACCTTCTTAAGCGATGATATTTATCCCAAATGTCCGGGTATCTTAAACGGACTAAAAGACTATGCTTCTTATACGGCTCCTTTGGCAGGAAAGAAACTGCCTAAATCGAAAAAAGTATTCGATAATTCAAAAGTAACCGACCACCATGCCATCATTCCGACAGGTGTTTATCCACAAAACCTGACAGACATGGAGAAACGGGTATACGACTTGGTGGCACGCCGCTTTCTCGGCCTTTTATCCCGATTGCAAGTTTTCTACCACTACCGTTTTGGGAGAAGTAGAAAAGATAGAGTTTAAAGTAACCGGAAAACAGATATTGGAAGCAGGTTGGAGAGTGCTTTACCAAAAAGAGCAGGCCGAAGAGAAAGCCTTGCAAACAGAAGGAAAAGAACCGGAAAAAGAAACCGATAAAAGTAATGAGGAAGAGCGGGTGCTTCCGCTATTTACCATCGGAGAAAGCGGACCGCATATTCCCGACCTGAACGAAAAATGGACACAACCACCCAAACCTTATACAGAGGCAACTCTTTTACGCGCCATGGAGACTGCCGGTAAACTGGTAGACAACGACGAGCTCCGTGATGCATTGAAGGAGAATGGTATAGGACGTCCTTCTACCCGTGCAGCCATTATAGAAACCTTGTTTAAACGTCGCTATATACGAAAGGAAAGAAAAAACCTTATAGCTACCGACACAGGGGTGGAATTGATACAACTTATTCGCGAAGAGTTGCTTAAATCGGCAGAGCTCACCGGTATATGGGAAAAGAAATTGCGGGAGATAGAGAAAAAGAACTATGATGCCCGCACATTCCTCGAAGAATTAAAACAGATGGTATGCGATTTGGTACACCAAGTATTAAGCGACAGCAGTAACCGCCGCGTAACAGTAATGGAAGCTGTGGAAGAGAAAAAAGCACCGGAAAAGAAAAAAAGAGAACGCAAACCTGCCGCAAGTAAAGTAAAGGACAACTTGGTAGGAAAACCGTGCCCTGTTTGTGGAAAAGGAACCATCATCAAAGGAAAGACGGCATACGGTTGTTCCGAATGGAAAAACGGTTGCACTTTCCGGAAAGGATTTGAAAAAGACACACCCTAACAACATACACTGAAAAACTATGAAAGCCGCTTTTATTTTTTGCATTGTTGTATTATTCAGCCTGATTCCAATTCAGGCACAACCGGATTTTACAATCACTGCTTATCCGGTGAATGACGAATTGACACAAAACACAGTCACTTGCATCATTCAAGACCATAAAGGGGTTCTTTGGCTTTCTACCTGGGACGGCCTGAATAAATTCGACGGCTATAATTTTCAAAACTACAAAGCACATCCGGGAAAGAACGTTTCACTAACCAATAACCGTATCCTGCACTTGGCTGAAGACAACTCCGGATTTATCTGGGCGGTCTGTTACGATGGGAATATCAGCCGCTTCAATCCTGAAACAGAAACATTCGAACAGATTCAAACCCCGCCGGAGTTTACAGCCAATTCTGTCACTCTCTTAGGAAACAATCATGTCCTGATACAGGATAAAAATAACCGTGTCGTCCGTATGACGGTAGATACACTCACCCGAAAAACAAGTATGGATTTTCATTTTCAATGTAAAGGAAATCCATCTTCCGAACGGATTATCTTATATGATGATGCAGCCGGAAACGAATGGATTCTGGCATCGGAAAGCGGTCTGTACCAGTCGAAACCGGGAGAGAACGGAGTAAGGCAGATAAGGGGCAGCGAGCAACAGGGCTTCTATGCCGTGTACGAAAACTATTCAGAAGTTCTATTCGGTTCCGACAACGGCGAAGTCTGGCATTACAATAAACAGAAAAAGCAATTCTCTATCCACCGGATAAATGCTACGTCGAAAGTCAAATACATTAAACAAGCCGGTATTCAAACCGTATATGCCACCTCTTTGGATGGATTCTTTATACAGAAAACAGGGCAAGAACCCGTACATTTTCCTATTCCACACTCCAATCCGCAGACTAAGGGAATACGTAATGCTTATTTAGACCGGAACAACCTTTTATGGATTGAAACCAATGCACCGGAACTGGTTCTCTTCGATTTACCAACCCAGACCTTCCGCTTTATTCCGTTCAAGAGTGTCATACGGGGAAGCCGGGAAGCTTATAACCTGCAAGTCATTGAAGACCATACAGGAAACGAATGGATTTATCCATACTACGGAGGATTGGCTTATTATAAGAATAAACAAATCATCCCGTTTGTTGAATTAAATAAAGAGCTATCGTGGAATGCTTCCGATAATCATTACCGTTTCTTTTCCGATGAACAAAATAACCTATGGGTATCCACTTCACGCTGGCTAGGGAAGATATCGCCAAGGAACCCTCTTTTTCATAAAACGGTTTTCGACAAGAAATACCCTAACAAGCCGGAAGACAATACTTTCCGTACCCTTATGCAAGACGAAAAAGGCAACTTATGGGTAGGCAACAAGACAGGGGAGATTCTTCTATACAATTCCGAATTTCACTTTATAGGCAAACTTACACCGGACGGAAAAATTACTTCCGACCCACAACAAAACACCTATGTTGGCAATGCTTACTCCATTAAACAAGACCATAAAGGCCGAATATGGATTGGCACCAAAGGGCAAGGTCTACTCTGCGCCACGCCCAACGGAGAGCATACTTACCAAATACAAACATTCCGCAAAGATTCAAAGAATCCTTATAGCATCAGTTCCGATAACTTGTACGATATTTATGAAGACAGCCAGAACCGGATATGGATAGGAGGCTATGAGGGCGGACTAAACTATATTGACGAAAGTCATCCTTCGGGACTGCGTTTTATCAACTATTACAACGACTTGAAGAATTATCCGATACAGGAAGCAGACAAAGTCTATTGTGTCACATCCGACAAGAAAGGTCATATCTGGGTAGGAACCTCCAACGGCATTATCGTATTTGATGAAAACTTCCGTCAACCGGATGAAATTAAATTCAACCTCCATCAGCGTGTAGCCGGCAACCCGCATAGCCTGAGCAGCAACAATGTGCAGAACATTTATTGCGCATCGAACGATACGATGTACATCGCCACTTTCGGAGGCGGACTTTGTCAGGCTTACGAAGATTCAAACGGTTCCATCTTCTTCAAATCCTATACGGTTGAAGACGGTTTGCAATCCGACATCATCTTTTCTATTCAGGAAGATACTCAACAAAACCTCTGGTTGGCCAGTGGAAGCGGACTTAGCCGTTTCAACCTGCTCACTAAAAAGACAGAGAAATGGGATGAACAACAAATAGGTTTTCCTCCTCTTTTTAACGAAGGAGAAGCCCTATACAGTTCCAAAGGAGAAATTGTATTTCTCACCCTTGCCGGACTTTTCCATTTCAACCCCAACCGGATTACTAAAAGCGATTACACTCCTACCATCATCTTTACCCAGCTTATGTTGGGTGGAAAAGTCATGGAACCTCAGGAGGGCAGCATCTTACCAAAGAATCTGGAATACATGGAGCGTATTGAAATTCCTCATGACGAGAACTATTTCACCCTCCGTTATGCAGCCTTGGAAATGACGCATCCTACCAGTGTTTCTTATGCTTATAAGCTGGAAGGTTTCGACAAGGAATGGAAAGAGGCGGGCAATCAGCGCGCGGTTACCTATACGAACCTCCCTACGGGTACTTACCGGTTTAGCGTCCGCTCTACAAACGGAGACGGCGTGTGGGTGAATAATGTGCGTACGCTGGAAATCGAAATCCTTCCCTCTTTCTGGGAAACGCCACTGGCCTGGTTGCTTTATTTCATCGCCTTGATACTGACCGGTTACATTGCAATGAGACTTATCTCCACCTTTTACAATCTGCGGAATAAAGTATATATAGAACAACAACTTACCGATATCAAACTGCGTTTCTTTACCGATATCTCCCACGATTTGCGCACTCCGCTCACCCTTATCACCGCGCCGTTGGAGAACTTGTTGGAGAATAAAAAGCTCCCGGCTTTTGCGAAAGAACAACTAACCTTGATGAAGCGGAACACAGACCAGATGCTCAAACTCGTCAACCAGATTCTGGACTTCAGAAAGCTGCAAAGCCATAAGATGAAACTGACTATCGAACAGATAGAGGTGGTTTCTTTTATCTCACGAATCATGGTCGACTTCAAACACCTGGCACAGGAACAACATATCCTGTTCACCTTTACCCACTCTATTCCGGAGTGTTACCTCTGGGCCGACGCCGACAAACTGGAGAAGATTCTGTTCAATCTGCTATCCAATGCTTTCAAATTTACCGAATCGGGCAAACAGATAGAGATTTATCTGGAGAAAGATGAAAAGAACCTTTATATAGAGGTGAAAGATGAAGGCATCGGTATTCCGCAAAACAAGCAAAAAGATATCTTTACCCGATTTGGCAGTCTCCATTCCTCCTCTATTCTCGGAGTGCCGTCTACCGGAATCGGACTCTCTATTGTGAAAGAATTGGTGGAACTGCATGGAGGCAGCATCTCTCTGACGAGTAAAGAAGGAGAAGGCAGTTGTTTCAAACTCTCCTTCCAGCTGGGTCGCTCCCACTATGGACCGGACACCGAATTCGTATTGCAGGACAGTCATCCGGAAACAGAGGATACGGAAGAGGTTTCTACTACAGAAGAAAATACCGTATCGGCGGAACAGGAAGCGGATACGTCCAACGCACCCTGCGTGCTGCTTGTTGAAGATAACCGCGATATGCGTTCGTTCTTACGTTGCATCTTCGAAGACGAATACCAGATTCTGGAAGCATCCGACGGACAAGCCGGACTGGAAATGGCTAAGAAATATGTACCGGAAATCATTATCAGCGACGTGATGATGCCCGTTATGGACGGAATGCAGCTGGTTACCCGATTAAAGAGCGAGCTGCAAACCAGCCATATACCTATTATTCTACTCACAGCCAAATCGGCTATAGAAAGTAAGTTGGACGCTATGAAAGAGGGAGCCGACGACTACATTACCAAGCCGTTCAGCGCCGCCTACCTGAAAGCCCGCACAGAGAACCTGCTGATGCAACGCAAGAAACTTCAGGCTCTCTATTGCCAAAGTCTGTTAGCCGTAAACCCCAATAAGAACGAGCAGAAAGAAGCCGAAGAGTTCCTTTCGGAACAGGACCATAAGTTTATGGATAAATTGCTTCAGCTAATGGAACAACAGATTGGCAACGGAGAATTGACCGTGGACATGCTCGTCAAGAATTTCTATATGAGCCGTTCCAGCTTCTTTGCGAAGCTAAAGACCTTAACCGGACTTTCGCCCATTGAATTCATCCAGCAGATGCGTGTGAAACGAGCCGCACAACTCATAGAAGAAGACCAATACAGTATGTCGGAAATCGCCACGATGGTAGGTATAAACGACCCGCACTATTTCAGTCGTTATTTCAAGAAAGCTTATTCGATGACGCCTACCGAATATAAGAAAAAGGTATTGTCTCAAAAGTAGGGAGAATAAAAGAGGGTGCTAAAACTAAATCGTCCACTCTAAAAAGTGACAGATTGTAACGAACAAATAGCATAGAATCCTATCAAACTCGGCTTTGAGTAATGATAGGACTCTTTTCATGTCTTAATAAGCACAGTTAAGTTTCAGATTAAAAACGAGGTTTCACCCACTTATCATAAGCTGAAGTAAAATGAAGTCCCGGTACAGAACTGCTCTTTACTGGGAAGTCGATACTTTTAAGAAGTGAATAATCAGCGGCATCCAATGCATAACTGGTCGCGTTCGTCTCTCCTTTTATATTCACTGTCCAATCCAGCAAGTTTCCGAAAACAGTCATCGACTCCTTCTCCGGGTTATAAGAGGGAATGCCTGTACGGGTGACTCCATATTTGGCATCCAATACATATAAGCGGTGTTCCGTATCCGTCAGGAGACCCAACGTCAGCCGGCTCTTGAATTCCGTAATAAAGAGATATTCCGGCTTCACCCCTTCCGGTAACGAAACGGCACGCACATAGGGACGCCCCACCATCTGTTTCAAGTGGAACAGTTTACGTTCGTTATCCAACAGCAAGTAGCCTTCATCATAATCTTTACGGGCGGTGGGATTACCGGCAACCCGATAAGCGGGAAATACAAATCCTTTCTTTTTCAATGCCTCCGTATAGCGACGGCTCTTTTCCTCATCAAGGGTATTCGAACTCATCTTTATAAATTCAATACCGCTCTCCGTCATACGGAACACATCATCCGGCATCTTTAAATCCACCCGTTTCGACATGCTTTCCAACAACGGATAAAGGGGAACGGTGGTTGCATTGATATCTTGCGGCGATACCCTGAAGGAGAAATTAGTGAGATGCACTTCACGCGGTGTCACCGCCACGCCTCCTATGGTATCGGGAAAACGCTCGTCGGCTGTTAATTGTCTGACGTAGAAGAACGGGAGCAGACTGTCTACCTGCTCCTGCGTATACACATTTCCGGCTACATCGTGCCGCACCATTCCCTTTCCTTCCGTATTTTCCATCAACAAGAAATCACCCAACACGTTACTGTAGAGGGTAAAAGGCGTTTGCGACGATTTCGCTGTAAAGAAAGCGTAGCACCACGGTAGTTGCCAAAGCAAAAGCAGCACAATGGTTATATATAGAAATAATTGACTAAAACGTTTCATTGTCTTTTATTCATTCATTAATACTAAAAACGGATAAACCTAATCTTGTTCGCCGGCTTTAAAGCGTGCGATGGAAAGCCATGACAGCGTTCCCAACAACAAGGTATACACAGTGAGCCAAGGCAGAAATGCATGATAAGCTTCTGCCGACGGAGCCAGGAAAAACACGCGCAATACCAGCAAAGCCACGGCCAGATTCAAAACGCGACGCTTCCATGTAGGTTCCAAACATATCCAGGATAAAAGCAGATAAGAAGCCAGACCCGCCAAATACCACGGCAACGCACTGAGCAAAATCCGCGCATAAAGCTCGGGTGCCAGTATCTTTTGCAAATAGACAAACATGCATACGTAGTTCAGCGCAAAGCAAAGCGCCAGCATCAGCAAGCCATACAACAACATGGAGTTAATCATCCGCCACTGCGAATAAGGCAAATGAAGCGTCAACTTTAAACATTTATGGTACATTTCGGGCATAAACTGTACCAAAGCCAGCAGGATACCTGCCAAAACGGGGATGTACTGGAGCAAATCGATAAAGATAACATCTTTCGAAATCATTACTTCCCATATATGCTCCACCCCTTTCAACTCTACCACCCTATTGATGCGCATCATGGAGTAACCTGCAAATCCCAGCGTTACCACAAACATCAACAACAGATACCAGCGAGTTTTAATCCACTCTTTATAAAAGATTATATTCATAGTTTCTCAATAGTTAATATCACTCTTCCACTTCTTTTCATTTCATCAATACTTCCCGGTCAAGCCGATAAAGGCATCTTCCAGATTGACACACTCGCACTTTAAATCCTCAAAAGGCACTTGTAAGGCATTCAGCCGTTCTCTGACCTCCGTTTCCGGCAAAAAAGAGAAGGTTTCCATGCTGTTCCGGATAACCGACGGATGGTAAAGGCCGGGCACCTCCTCCGGCATGCGGAAACTTTCGGGAACCGTACAGGTGTAGCGGTGGAAACGGGCGAGCAACTCCCCTATCGGTTGCTGGGTAAGAATGCTCCCGTAATCCATAATGATGCAATCATCAATCAAACGCTCCATATCCTGTATGATGTGCGACGTAAGAAACACCGTTTTATTTTCCGAACGGGCATAATCGCGCAAATAATCGACAAACAGGCGGCGGTAACCGGGGTCGAGTCCGAGAGAGAAATCATCCAGCACCAATAAATCGGGATTCTGTGCCAGAATCAGCCCTAACGCTACTTGCGAACGCTGCCCGCACGACATGCGCGAGATACGCTGCCCCGGAGCCACCTTCAACTTATCCATCAAATCGTAGTAAGCCTCCTTGCGCCACTGCCCCGGATAAAAGGCGGAGTAGAATTTTTCTATCTCACGAATAGTCATAAACTGGTATTGCACATGTCCCTCTATCAGCAGCCCGATGTTACGGCGCAGGGCGGGGTCCATGGTACGGATGTCCTGCCCGAAGATGAGGCACTGACCGGAGCGGGGTTTCAAATACCCGCTCAGTATATTAATAGTAGTGGTTTTGCCCGTACCGTTTTTACCGAGCAATCCCAGGATGCGCCCTTTCGGCACACTGAAACTAAGGTTCTCATATATCAGCCGCTTCCCATAATAATGGGTCAAATTACGGCATTCTATCATATTTTCCATTTTCAATTCTTTTCCCGGCGGAGCTTCATGAGTATCTCCGCCGATTCTTATTTTTTCTTTTCAATACAGATTACAGAGTTCCATTTAAGAGAATCAGACTTTTCGAAAGTCTCTTTAGAACACTGCTTACTCACAAGGAAAGGAGGAAATCACCCCTCGGATAGGGATAGCTTACAACGTTGCACTGTTAACCTAAAATGTTTCCTATATTAGGAGCAAGTTTGCTCATAATATGCGAAACAAACCGTATCATAATATAGGAGACAAAACAGCCGTACCCGTTCTTATCCTCCGGTTTATTCCGCTAACAGCGGATGTTCCGTTCTCTTCCCTTCCAACGTTCCGTTTCCCATTAAAGAAACAAGAACAGCAAAGGAATGGCGATGCCGAGCAGCAGTTCAATGCCTCCTCGTCCCCATAGCCCCTTCGGACCTTTTAGCATGATGAGGCCCGTTACGGTAATCACAATCAGTCCGGCGGCAAAAAGGTCGGCAAAATGCGTCCACCATCTTCCGGGATTGTAATGTAACTTAGTCAGGGCACTCAGTATAGGGCGGCGTGTCAACTTCTCATACACCGCTTTACGGGTAGAGAGTTCGACCACCAAACTGGAACCTCCTTTCAGAAACACCTTCATCACTCCCGGCTGCGGAAAATAATGTTTCGTATAGTTTTTCTCTTCTCCTAGCGGAGCCAGCAACTTCAGTACATCATCCTTCTTAACAGCTTCCTGTGTGGGCAACGCCTCAGCCAGATACTCTTTACGTTCTACCGAATAATTAGGATTGATTGAGCCGCGATGGTTCATCACTATTCCGGAGATGGCATAAATCAACACCATTCCGGAAAAGAAAAACGATAACTCCCGATGTAAGAAACGGCTTCCTCTGCGTACGCTTTGCGCAAACTTATTGAATTTCATAACTCAGCGCATCCACATGATAGAAAGAGAGATAAGCTTTCCCGGTTTCAGCCTGACGGGCCGCTATCTTTGTACGGAAGTTTGCAATACGCGCTTCCGGCGTGTTAGCCGTTTCGCCACGGGCTTTCTTCTCCGTATCACATCCGGCTTCTCCCTCGCCATGCTGCTCGCCCGCTTCTTTCAAACGAGCTTCCCATGCCTGCAAATAAGCCTCATCAATACGGTCTTCTTTCAGGATACCTTTTACCTGAACCAGACTGTTTACGCATTTGGTATCGAAAGAACCCAATTCGCAAGCCTCCACCCGAATGGTCTTCGTGTCATCGCTGCCCATCAGGAATATTTTCGTAGCGCCATGTTTACAAGTGTGCGTACATACTCCTTCTATCGTTACCTCTTTATCGGTCAACGCTTCAGCGTTAGCCAACAAACTGTCGATTTCCATTGCCGCCGAAACCTGTTCCGATGTAATATCCGAACCGGCGCTTTTCGATTTGTTACCACAGGATGTCCCTGCCAAAGCCAATGCCGCGAAAGCTACGGCAACTGTTACATGTTGAATTTTCATTGTTGTTTTGTTTTTATTCATTAGTTGTTAATTGGTTCTTTTTTAAAAAGTACAGCCTACCGCCAAACGTACTTCATGGCGCAGACCGTTGCCGAGATACTCCGCATCAAAAGCTTTCCGCACCTCATAGCGAAGCGACACATGGCATTTGATATCCTGATTCTCCAGCGCACGGGCATATTTCAATCCGATTTCGCCCTTCACCTGCCGTGCGGTGAGGTAGTCATATTCTCTGTATAAATAGGTATCCATGCCGGCAGGCTCCTGCTGACCCTCCGAAGGAGTAGCGTAAAAGCCATCCTCTTTCGCATCTCCGCTCCCTGAATGGTAAGCCGCTCCCAACAACAGATTATATAAGTTTTTCTGTCGGACAAGGTTCCTCTCTGCCGACACATGGATATCCGTCATCTTCAGATTTTGCTTGCGGTAGTAGGGATAAACCGACGCTTTCGTATCTCTTACCGAGTAAGTGGCGCCTCCTTTTATCACCCATACCGGACAATAGTCGGTTACACCGAGGTTTCCTGTATACTCCGCGCCAGCTCTCCATTTAGTCTTATCTGTAGTATCCAATGTACCATAATACGTAATATCCGAACTTCCACCACTATCATTTTCAAAGCGATATATATTCTCGAAATTATTCAAAGACTCATAGTGGAACAAGACATTCAAAAGATGAAGATTTTTCCTTTCTTTTAAAGAAAAAGTTGCATTATAACCCAAAATATCCGACTTATGATTACTGTAAACTATAGTAGAAGTCGATTTTTTTCCATAATATCCCTTCCGAGATTTATATGCTAACTCATTATACCATAAAAGCCGAGGAGTCAATTGCCAACTAAGTTGCAATGCTCCGCCATTGTATTCATTAAATAAAGGTTTTTCTTCATTTCCCTTTGTATAGCCATTTCCACCAAAGACTTCTTTCTGTCCGAAAAAGGCCCCATAACTAATAAGTGAGGTATAAGTTTTATCCGTAGTACCATAAGTACTAAAGTCCACTCCTTCCGTACTACGCCGATAATAATAATTTACACCTAATTCTATTCGAGAAGACAACTGATACATCGTGCCAACTGTCACATACATGTCGAGCGACTTATTCTGATGACGCAAATCCTTATCCTTTGCATAATTAGCCGCTAGAAAATCGACTTTTACTCCCAAAGTCCACCCTTTACCAAGAGTTCCACTTACAGCTCCTACCAAATGATAATTCTCTAAATTCTTTTCTCCTCTCGTAGCCTCTGAATATTCCACGATATCAAAAGGGGTATTCTCTGGATTGATAAAGACGGAACCACCCATATCCTTTCCAATAAAGTTTTCATAGTTCACTTTTCCATAAAGCACCACCCGAGGGTTTAAACGATAAAAAGATTCCGCTTCTGCTCCCCAATTATAACTATTTTCCGATTGAAAATAATTATATAATACTCCATTTTGTTTTTTGAAATAAGCTTCAGCCATAGAAATACGCTCTACCGGTAACCTACTCAACCCGACAGCGTTCTCACTGCTAAACCAAGTTTCCGATTGTTTGATATAAGAAAAATCCATCCAACATTTGTTATTAACAGATTGTGCTATTACGGTGAGGTTAAACGCCCCACCGAATAACAATGTTAATATTATTTCTTTATTCTTCAACATTTATTTATATATACTTCGAGGCTCTACTCCTAATGTAATCATACCTGTATCTGTGGAATAAAGATTATATTTAGAAGTTATGTTTATGATATTACAAATTTCAACATAATATTCCCTGTCCGGTTCAAAAGGATTTCCAAGCATTATTTCTTCTCTTTCTAATCCATTTTTTATTTTCATAATAAGATTATTCAATCCAGAAAGTCCTCGATCTGTTAATGTCGAAAAGCTCGCACATCCAGCTCCTATTTCAAGATCAATCGCCACCCAACCTATATAAACCTTATTGTTTGTATAAATTGGATCAAAAAAATTCATAAACACACTTCCTAAAGGATCGGAATTATTTGTAGACGTAATAACTGTAGAACCTTGCTTTGTTGTCGTATCCGAATAATCATAATTCGCACCCACTTTTATTAAACCAAAAAAACTACTGGAAGCCTCTGATTTAAAATTACTACTATAAACAGATGTTACTGTAGATGTAGACTGAGTTTGAGTTCCATTATCATATTCCGACACATCAATCCTATATGTATCTCCATATTTAGCCAAATCCCAATTAAATATTTCCACAGGCTTAGGCAAATAATAAATTTTTGTTCCTTTTGTGTCAGAATCAAATAATTTGTCAATACTTACCGATATCATCTTTTTTAAAGTAGAAGTAACTGCATCTTTCGTTATAAAAGAAAAATCAAACACAATCTCTAAGTTTCCATCACTCCAATCAGCATCTGCAGCCTGACTTTCCAAATCATTTACATGAGTCAATGATCCATAATCATTAAACTGGATATAGGTTATACATTCTCGATAATCTTTATCTAATGCTCCCTCTGTTGTCCCTAACACATCACTAATTCCATAATAAACATAGTCTCTTGATGAAGCTTCTTTTGATAAAGAAGCTATAAAAAGCTTATCGCTCGTATCAAAATTAACATACACTTCCGGTTGAAAATCCGGACTTAGTGTTCGCGTAGCTTTATGAGGTTTACGTTCTTGTATATTATTAAATGCCTCATCAATAAAATAACCAAAAGCCCCATCTGTATTAGAAATACTATTCACCTTTCCAATGCTTGAGCGAGTCACTTTCTCGCTTGAAGTAGTTAAACGTTCATTAGATTTCACCACCAAGACTGGTGTTTGCGGTTTAGTATATTTTGCCAAAGAAGCCATTTTTCCATCCGCATTAAAAGTTGGCAAAAATTTATTCTCGTCTTCCCTACAAGCTACAGACGGAACTTCGTTTTCTATATTCCATGTTTTAGCACTAAACACATTCTCTAAATATGGTACCAATATTGTTAGAGTCATATCAGTATCCGTAATCTTATCCAAACGGTTTATATCACCTTCATTACAATAAGTTGCCAAATTTTCACGGAAGGTTTTCCCATTTTCCATCATTTCATTCTTTACATAATGGTAAATAACATCATAATCGTTATCTACACATAATAAGGCCTGTCTTTTAATAAACGAACGAATTTCTCCATCTTCTAAGGCTCTAGCTAGTATCTTTGCAAATTCAAGATGATTGGCAGTAACCTTGGTAATTACTTCTTCTGTTTCATCATCATTATGCAAGCACTCATTATCATCTTTGCAAGAAAATAAAGTAATAAGTAGCAGACTAAAACAAAAAATAACAATCTTACTTTTTTTCATATGTTTTTAATTTTAAATTAATTCTTTAAAGAAGCTTTCCTGCGTTGATGAAAGTCATTTGTTGAATTGTTGGTATCTTGATAAACAATCCGTGCTCCATTTTTAATAGAGGCTTCCGCGTCAATACCGCTTGGATCGGTACTACCATTTTCAACACCAATCATATTCAAAGTTCCTAAGCTGTAATTATACACCAATTTCCCTGAGTTCTCTGCAATAGCCTCTGTAGCCTCTTTGTCTACATTTCTGTAAGAACTATAGCCATATTTATTTGTCAATATAGTGCATCCACCATCTATTGCTGGAGTAAAACGTTTTTGACTCTTCTCTAAAAGATCATTAGGAAAGACCTCAATACCATCCAGAATCCAACTTGTAGGAACTTTCACTGTACGATATATTATATTATTTTCTTTACCTGCATAATAATGATAATTGCTAACATCAGAGACTAATTCTTCTGGAGTAACTCCATGAGTAGTAAAAATAAAAACAGCCGGCCCTCTATTACTAAGAACCCAAGAAGATCCTTGCCCAAATTTAGCTGCCGAAAAATAATTTGCAGTTAGAATATTTTCGGAAGGTGCCGGATGATAAGATGTATGATTGAAATCATCAATATCATATGTTACATAATAATCAGAATGACTCAAATCAACAGAATTGCTATATGTCAAAGTATTATTCAGGGCATTATTAAATGCTACAACTATTTGTTGCCATGGTTCTATTGTTAAAGTTCTTGGCAAATACCAGATGCCAGCTCCGCCAGCCGGAATATAATTATCATTTGCATAAACCAAATTTCCATCAGTCCCATAATCATTCAAACTAGAATTCGGCATCGTAGGAGCCACAAGTCCAAAACACAAATTTTCTAAAGTTGCTGTTTGATCGGAATTATTATACAATATCGCATATTTATCAAATTGCCAATCACCAGATCCATCATCTTTTTGACATCCTCCTACATACAATTCTTTTATAAGAATCTGACCAGCCTTAGATTCTTTTAAATCAAGAGTCATACTTGTTCCATTCAACCACTGATCCGTAATTACAATTCCGCTTTTAATACCATTATAAATATAGACATAGCCTTCAGAAGCCTTTTTACTACTCACTACAGCTTCATATATACCTACCGGTACTACAAAATTTACAGCTCCCGTGACATCAGTTGTTGCATCGTAAGTCACACCATTACCATCTGTTAATTTAACTGTTAACCCATCCAAATTCCAATCTGCATTGGACGGATAGACTACTTGCATAGTCAATTGATAAGTCTTATACCCATTGTTGTCATCATCGCTACATGCATAACAAAACAACAATGCACTTAACATCACAAACAAAAACTTTTTCATGTTCATCACTTTTTTCTTTATTGTTAATTCTTATAATTTCAATCGTAAAGACATCCCATAATAAAATTTAGGAATATACGAACTATTATAGAGACTTGATTCTTTGCCCGTATTCGAAGCTTTCACCAACCCCATGTGATTAAAAAAATTTGTTGCATAAAACGATATAGATGCAAAATCTCCAATTTCTTTAGTTACACTAAAATTAGCTGAATAATAAGAAGATATTTTATTTGGATTAAAATAATAGTTAGTGTTCGACTTTGCCACCAACCTCACCAATTCATTATAGAGAGTCATATCATTTTCTTTTGCCCACATAAACCTTTCTGCAAAAGGAATTTTTATATTGGGTTCATCCCAAGTTGTATAATATAAGGGATATGTAGCCACATACTGATTACCTGCATAAATATCATTCCCATTGCCAAAAAAATCACCTGCTTTACTTAAGGCAAAAGAACGCTCTCCTTCACTATACTCACTTAGATTTTTTCGATAATTATAGAACGAACCTTCCACTTTTAAAGATACTATCAACCGAACTTTAGGTATATGAGTAGTAACGGTCAAATTAGCATTAATTTGACGAGACAAGCTTCCATTTGACACGGAAGAAGAACCTACATAATAACCTATATACTTGTAAGGTTCTCCATTTAACATCTGAGTTGAAACAGGAGCATAAGCCGTTATTGTTTCTTCTACTCCCTTATAATAGTAAAAGTTACCATCCAAACGGAAAGAAGTCCGGAAAGAAGGTATTTGTGCAAAATCAATAACCCAGTCTATTCCTTTTCGCTCTATAGGAGAACCATTGACATAACGAACATTACTTTTAAATGTATTCAGCGTAGTATACTCTAATTGCTGGTCCGCATACGTACCAGTATTGTCGATAACAGTCACGACTCCTGTTTGTTGGTTAATGGAATAAGTCCGATTAACAGAAGGAATTGGGCAATTCTCCAAATTACTTTGGTCTGTACGGTTATAAGAATAAGGAGTGTACACAGTAGTACCAATATATGGATTATATGTTTTATTATAGAATGCAGAAATAGAGATTCTTGCACCCTTAACCTTTGATTCCACACCCAATTCCATCTGTCGAGCACCCTGCCACTTCAAATCCGGATTATAAATGGCTTTGGAAGGCATTGTATAATAGGCATAGAAGGTTGTCCCATCACTCATTGCTCCAGGTGCGAAAGCCAACTTATCCGCATATGAGGGAGAAGGATAAAGAACTTCGAATGAAGGAAGTTTTACCGATCTACCCCATCCTCCATAAACGCTCAAATCACTGACCACTTTATCAGCTCCCTCCCAAAAAGTAAAACGAGCATTAATACGAGGCGAAAAACTATAGGATGTTCCATATTCAGAGTCTTTAATAGAAGTCATATCTGAGCGCAAACCAGCAGATAATGAAAAGAAAGAGACATCAGTCACTGGTACTGTGATTTTATCTTCTAAATAGATTGCATAATTGTTTACAAAAGGTAATTCATCATACCGATATGCTCTCCAAGTAGGGGCATTACGCATATCATCATAATAAAGACCTTTCCCTTTATTCCCACTACAATTGAGCTCACCGCCCAACATCAATTTATTGGTAACCGAACAGAAACGATGCACCCAATCCGCTTTTATTTTTGCCGCATAATTTATAGGTTTACTATCTGTATAAGCTAACTCATACCAATAACCCGTGGGGCCAAGTATAATTTGGGCATTCGGCTTCTCATCATAATTAGTCGCAATGAAGTAACCATTTTCCATACTGTGAATAAGCGGCTGAGTAGAGGCACTGCTCTTGTTTGTATTAATTTTCGTCAATTTATCTGCGTAATTGACAGAGCCAGAAAATTCCACATTAGTAATCCAAGATTTGTTCAACAACCAATTCATCTGCAAATGTCCGCGCAGAGCATAGTCACGCCTCTTGGTATATGTTTCGCTAAAAGCATCCGGATCGGCTTCAGAATCATATCCGCCCATATTACCCGAGATACCGGCTGTCAGCGTCAAAGGGCCAAAAGGATTCTTAAATTTATTAGTATAAGTAAGATTTACAGCGTTACGATTATAAGCAGTATGAGGTGATGCAAGATCGGAAGTAGACTTCGCATATTCCAATCCGAGATTAAATAATCCAGCATTACCTCTTCCAAGAGAAAACCCCTTATTCAGAGCGATTTGCTTAGTATGAGGTTTAGCTGCAAGTGTGACTACAAGAGGTGTTTTCCCCTTCATAGTGTGTATCTTTACGATACCGTTCGATAAATCACCATATTCCACGGAAGGAATACCTGTAACAACTTCTACAGATTCTATATTCGTAGAACTTAGATTCCGTGTATCAATCCCCATTGTCTCACTTAACACCGAATTATTTTGCAAACGCACGCCATCCACTTCTACAGCCGTGCCAAATGAAGGATTTCCATTTTCACCGCTACCGCTCCGCAATGCAAAACGATTATCGAAAATTAAGCTTTTGTCGCCTTGTGTTTTCCCGCCCGGTAACAAACTACTAACATCACTTACATTTAGAATTTGGGCATGCTCCAATGTAGTACGATCCATCACATAAGAAGTAGTTAACTCATCAGTTATCTTCTTTGCTGTAATTTCGACTTCATTTAATTTTAAATTATCTTCAGACAAAATAACCTGAATATCCATTCTATTTCTCAACACTTCCACTTCCAATTCTTTTTTTGAATAGCCCATACATTGAACATGCAACAGAACCTTTCCTACCGGAACCTTTTCCATCACAAACTCACCCTTTTCATTAGTAATCGCCCAGACTTCGTTATTCGAAAGATAAAGCAAGGCAAATTCAATGGGTGATTTGTCTTTTTCGCTCAGAACATTTCCACTTAAGCTATACGTTTGCGCCACTCCTGAAACAGAACAAAAAATCAAGTAACTAACCATATATATTTTATGTAACACCTTCATATCTCTACTTTGTAACGCATGCATATATCATACTTTTTTTTATGATACAAAATTACATGGGCACCACCAATTAAGAAATCGTCATTTATTGGTATAAAAGAAGCAAAGGATGGAAAAAGCCTCACTATTTATAGGTATTACTATACGAAGAGCACTTTAAAAGTTAAAAATGCAGACAAAAGAAAGAGGCTCTATTGAAGCGATTTACAGGAAAAAGAATCCATCTGTTTGTTTTTGCCTAAACGAACGTTCGTTTAAGGGATAATGAACGTTCGTTTAGGGGCAAAAGAACGTTCATTATAAAAGCTGTATTAAAAGGGAAAATTCCTTGTAGAGAATGAGAAGTAAAAAAAGTAGCCATAAAAAAAGAGTAGTACCGATGAAGCAGCCGAGATACAACCCTTACCTCGAAACAGAAAGACGAATAAAAGCATAAAAAGAGGGACTGTCTTCGGTTTGTCGGACAGTCCCTCTTGTTTATTTTCCACTTACACAACGGAAGTGGCTATACAGACCTCAATTAATAACCGGGGTTCTGGTATTCGGCAGCATTGTCGAGTAACAACAACTCTTCATCCGGTATCGGACGCAGATAGTGTACATTCTTATTAAAGCTAGTGATTTGCGGATTGGCTAATTGAATACGGCTCTCCAATGCACGGAATCTCTTCAATGTCATCCAACGGCCCCATTCACCAATCATTTCACGAGCATATTCATCCAACAGGAACTTCTCTGTAACCATATCCTTCGTTACATCCAAGCTACCGTCATTGCCTACACATGCGCGTTCACGTAATTTAGTCAAACGTTTTGCAGCACCTTCGTTATCACCTAATCTCCAATCGATTTCAGCCGATAACAAGTAAGTTTCACCTAAACGATAGACAATACAGTCGGCAGAAGAATAAGGTTTACCCGCATTGGAACCGGCATACAGACTCGGACAATCCATCTTCTTCAAGCTTGGGAAGAACTTCAACGGTTTAGCCGGATTAGCATAGTTATCTTCTACATTATAGATAGCATAGCGACATGCTTCTTTCTCAGCTTGGGTATAGGTTTTATTACGTGAGATGAAGACAGCCGTATCACCTAACATGATATCGTATTGGGTATTTCCCACCCTGCTTTTAGATAATCCGTAACGAGTTGCGTCCGCCTCCTCCCAAGTATAACCATTTCCAGCTGTATTAGTAGGATTATTTACATAATAAGTGTCTTTAAAGAAGGCTTTGTAACGTTTGTCCTTCGCTCCATACAAATCGAGCATATATTTACTCGGTTCCATGTAGCAGTTACCTTTGGCAACCTTCGGCACGGTTACACCTTTCACTACAGTTTCATAACTAGCTGTCAATCCGCCTAAATAGATTCCGTCGGTGCTGTTGCTGTAAGCTTCGGAGTGTTTCCAGGCGCGGTTAAAGTAATTACCACGCGGATTGTAAGCCGTAACCGTTGAGTGGCAAACTACAAACAACGCTTCTTCGTTTGTCTTGTTTTTATATTCGTCGAACACATCATCTACATCCTCATAGAGTTTCACACCATACGTCGTAGCATGGTCAATCAACTCGTCGGCTGCAGCTTTCGCCAGCGTCAGATAGTTTTTACTTTCCTCTGCACTGATAGCGGTAGCGTTACCCAATCCGTCGGTGTAAGTAGCATACGTCAGGCAAGCTTTGGCATACAAATGATAAGCGGCACCACGAGTTGCGTGTCCACGTACACTCTGAGACAAAGGAAGATGTGTTTTAGCAAATTCCAAATCAGCAATAATGGTTTTATAAAAATCGTTCACCGTGCTGCAAGGCAATACAGATACGGTAGTGGTACTTGGTTCCAACGGAAGATATTTACCACCCCAGTTTTCTACTATATTATAAAGTGCATGGGCACGGATAAAATGTGCTTCGGCTACCAATTCATTGATTCGGTCCTGACTCAGTCCTTCCACCTTGTCGGCATAATAGATAGCTGCATTACAAGCGCTCAATGTTCCATAAAAACCTTTATAACCTTCGCCCATCATTCCGGAAAAAGAACCGCTATAACGAAGCACATTACTCCAGTTACCGTTTGAGCCTCCCGCATTGGCGTCCTGCCAAATGTCCGTACCACCTTCGGAAGCCATCATATAAGTGTCTTCGGCCTGACCGTATACAATACGAATCATATCGTAGTAGCAATCGTTCACCTTTTTTTCAAAGCCTTCGGGAGTAGACCACTCTTGGCCGGTGGACATACCGGAAGGATTGTATTCGTCCAAACTACAGCCATAGGTAAACAACAGCATGGCGGCAGCTGATATAGAGAATAGTGTATTTCTTTTCATCAGTATAAGTTTTTAGAATGAGATATTAATACCAAATACATATTGTTTTGACAATGGTGCATCGTCATCGTCACCACCCTTTTCAGGGTCGTAATCTTTCAAGTAATCGCACTTCGTCCAAATGAACGGGTTACTTGCGGTAAAGTAGATGCGCGCACGGTCTATCTTCAGCGTATTCAGCCATTTCTTAGGCAAGGTATAACCTAATGTCACGGTCTTTACTTTCAGGTATGAACCATCGAAGTAGTTAGCCCATTGCTGATATTGGTCTTGTCCGTTAGAGATGCTTGCATCCGGACGTGGGAAGCGGGCATTCTGGTTTTCAGGTGTCCAGTAATCGCAAATCATCGGCGATGAATTGATACCGTCCGTACGATACCATCCGGTCAATCCGTAAGGAATAGTCCAGTCCCAACGTGCAATCAACAACACGCTCAAATCGAAATCCTTATAAGAGAAGTTGTTCAGCAAGCTTCCCGACCATTTCGGAGTGGCGTTACCTAATACATAGTAATCGTCTGTACTCAGTTTATAATTGGGTTCACCCTTTTCTGCTACGTGTACTTGTCCCGGTTTCTGACCGTATTTTGCAGCTTCTTCTGCCTGAGCTGTACCCCAGATACCGAGATATTTATACCCATAATATGTCTTTACGGCTTCACCCGGAATCAAATAGTAATCGCCGAACTGGAGCGGACCTTCACTGGTAGTCTTGATAACTTCTTCTTTATTGGTAGAGAAGGCAAGTGTCGTATCCCAAGTAAACTTAGGACCGATAAAGTTGTGGCTGGTAACGCTCAATTCCACACCGGTGTTGCGGGTTTCACCCACATTCGACCAGATTTTAAATGGAGAAGAGGCATAACCTCCGGCTCCGTAAGGAAGACTCTTTTCGAACAAGATATCTTTTGTATCGGTACGATACCAGTCGAATGTAACCCCAATGCGGTCGTTCAACAAACCGAAATCCAAACCGAAATCAAGCATATATGATTTTTCCCATCCCAAATCTTTATTGGCAACTGAGGAAGAGAAACCGCTATAGTATACCGGAACATCCTGGAAACCGATTACGCCTGTACGGCTGAAGTCCAATGTAGCATACTCTTTGGCACCGGCATTACCCGTTACACCATAGCTGGCACGCAGCTTCAAGTTCGATACGGCTTCCACATTCTGCATAAAGGCTTCATCGCTTATACGCCAAGCCACAGCTCCCGCGGGGAACACATCCCATTGATTTCCTTTTGCCAGAATAGACGAACCATCCCAACGGCTGCTCAACGTCAACAGGTAACGGCCTTTGTAGCTATAGTTCAAACGGGCTACGTATGACATTTTTTGGCTACCTACGTATTCGGAAGATACGGTCGGCGTGCCGGTAGCCGCACCTAAATTATGGTAAGCATAATAGTCGGTATCGAATCCGTTACCTGTAGCGGTTACTTTCTCCCGACGGTCCTTCGACCACTCTGTTACACCGGTTACGGTAAAGGCATGGTCGTCGTTAATCTCGAAATTATAGGTCAGGATGTTCTGCCATTTATAATTATAGGTAAAGGTATTCGGTATGGTTGCTTTCACATCATTCTTTTCCAATCCCTGGAATGAATGCTTGCCGGCATACTCGCTGTCTTTTACATTACGGAAGTATCCGCCTAACACACTCTTGAAAGAAAGACCCTTCAACGGAGTGATTTCTACATACATTTGCGGGTTAACACTCAATGTCTTCACATTATGTACATAGCGTCCTTCGCCCATATCTGCCAACGGGTTGATATTTGATTTATCACCTCCAACCGGGTAATCTACCAAATTGCCTTCCTCATCGTACGGAGTACCGAGCGGCGGAGTACAGATGATACGGTTCCATACACGGCTGGAACGCTTGTCATTCTTAGAATACATGGCATACATGTTCAAACCGTATTTCACATATTCGTTTGCTTTGAAATCGAATTTCGCACGAGCCGAATAACGTTGCAACTCATCGCCTTTCAACAATCCTTCCAAATCGTAGTATCCTAACGAGAAGTAGGAAGTCATACGGTCGTTGGAATAAGAAGTGTTCAGGTTATAGCTGGTCGTTGTACCGGTTTGCGAAGCCATATCGAACCAGTCAACCCACTGGTTGTTGTCGATAAGATTCTGTATATAGCTCGGGAAAAGCATAGCATCATCAGCCGGACTGTTCCATACACCTGCCGCGCGTTGCGCTTCACGACGGAAGTTGATGTAATCTTCTCCGCGGTTCATTTTCGGGAAGCTTGAAATCACATTCCAACCATAGTATGCGTCCAAATCGATAGAGAATTTATCCTTCTTCGGAGTTTTGGTAGAAATGATGATTACACCATTCGCACCGGCTGCACCATACACTGCTGTAGAAGAGGCATCTTTCAATACTTCGATAGAAGCAATATCGTTCGGATTCAGTTCATCGTATGAACCTTCCATACCATCGATAATGAATAAAGGTGTGTTAGAACCATAGATAGAACGGGTACCGCGGAGGGTCATGTTCACTCCGGAACCGGCTTCACCGTTAGTACGGGTAATGTCCAAACCGGCCACTTGTCCCTGAATAGCTTCTACTACGTTGCTGGTTGGCATACGCAAAATATCTTCGCTCTTTACGGAAGCGACAGCTCCGGTAAGGTCGCGTTTCTTCACTGTACCGTAACCAACTACTACCACTTCGTCCAACACCTGGTTGTCCGGTTTTAGAGCTATGGATAAATTATTTTGGTTACCGACTTTAATTTCCTGAGTCTGATAACCGATATAAGAAATAACGAGGATTGAATTGGGAGCGGCGCTAAGTGAAAACTTTCCGTCGAAGTCGGTAACGGTTCCGGTAGTGGTACCTTTCACTAACACAGAAACTCCAATCATTGGTTCACCGGTTTCATCTACAATCGTACCGGTCACTGTTTTGTTTTGGGTTACAACTTGAGAGTCAGATACTTTACCCCCCCCCAATGGATTTTCAGCCATTGCAGGAAAAGCCATCGACATCATGGCTGCCGAAAGTCCCCAAACAAGGAATCTACTTCCCTTTGCGCCTATAAGAAAGCGCACGGTTCTCTGGTTTTTTTTCATGTTTTTAGGTTAACAATTTGTGTTATACTTATTATCGCATTTCTACCTTACATTCGGGTTATAATAGAAATACTTTTTTTATTTTACTCCTCTAAATTCTTCTTTATATAATAAGGTATATAAATATTCTCTTTACTTGCTCCATCACCCCTTACGCTATTCCCTCTTTTCAATTAAACAACTCCCTATTGAATTCATTTTCAATTTTCAACTTTCAATTTTCCATTAAATAAAAGAAGACAGAGTAAAAGTCCGA
>ERZ836877.1697-NODE-1697-length-32351-cov-13.191324_pt1 | contig 32351 bp, 28 predicted proteins | sample MGYA00519469_ERZ836877 | MGnify/ENA primary metagenome ERZ836877 (study PRJEB31850, sample SAMEA3708809) | human gut metagenome | biome: human gut; feature: human-associated habitat; material: faeces | place: China | collected 2014 ... | reverse complement strand
TGCCGATTCTATGTTTAATTTTAATTTATCGGTAAAAATTTACCGAAGTATTGTAATTAGAAAATCCTCAAAATTTAAATAACTATATTTTTCGAATAAATCTTTTTCATCATAGGGTTCAAGATATAGATCAGGTTGTTCTTCTATAAAATCCATATGAGCCATATTCCACCAATAAAATGCATTATTTCTATAAACAATTTCATTTCGCAGACTTAAAGGAATTATCACATCTAAATAATCCTCATAATCTTCATGATCTGTAGGATAATCTATTCCTACATACTTTCCTTCATATGGATCATATAAGCCTATCTTATATTTTAATTTAAATTTAATTGGCCATAGGAAGTTTTTATTATAAGATAATCCAAAATGCGAATAACAAACAGTTTCAACATCATTGATATACGCTGTATAGTGAGCATTTCCTAACACTAAATAGTTCCAATAAGCATTTATAAAATGATGATCAAAAGGAAAATGTATAGATAAATATTGTTTTGTAAACTCTACATTTTCCATAAAAAACTTTACATATTTTTCATATGTACCTATATCGAATTTCAACAATAACTTAAATGGAGATATGGTATATGATTTGCTATTCCATATTTCAATATAAGATTGATGTATTCCTAATCTTTTCACACTAATCCTTGAAATATAATTTTTCACAATATCAAACTCCTCACCATTCCAATTAATTTCATAATAGCTATTTAATAAATCAACAATGAAGCTAATCGGATTTTTTATTTTGTCATATTCTACTATCAAATTATTGGTAAATTCAATTTTTAGATTTATTCCATCCTTCCATTTTAATAGACTTTCCAAATTACATACGGGATATTGAGTATATTTATTATTAGCCATTTTCAATTTAACACATTACTAATTAAGACAAAAGTAAACATTAAATTTTGAATATTATAATATTTCGAGTAAAAGCCAATAAAAGGGGAACATGCCCACAGCATATTCTCCATTCAAAGTGTGTATGTGTAATTATGAAAAGGTTGATCGAATATAAAACCCGTATGTTTCGATTCCGATTCTCGTATGATTCAATTTTAATCTTCACGAGTTTTGATCTGAAGAGAAAAAGTAAAAAGGAAATATATACCCACAAACGCCCCAAAAGACGTTGGGAATTCATCAAAATACGCCGGGAAATTGCTAAAATACGCCGGGAATTACGGAAAACATGCATAGAATATCCGTAGAACAAGATGCTATCCTCATTTTTTTCTTTATCTTTGCAAATAAACTAATTAATTTGAAACAACATGGAGTCTCTAAATCTAATAAAAAATGACCCGTGGCTGACACCGTATAAAGACGCCATCGAAGGACGTTATCAATACGTCGTGAACAAAGAGAAAAGTTTGACGAACAATGGAAAAATGAGTTTGTCTGAATTTGCATCTGGCTATCTTTATTTCGGCTTACACAAGACCACCAAAGGATGGATATTCAGGGAATGGGCCCCAAATGCAACTGCCATCTATCTAATAGGTACATTCAATAACTGGCAGAAGTGTGAGGAGTACAAACTGACCCGTATAGCAAATGGTGTATGGGAAATTATCCTACCCAGTGAAAAGTTAAATCATCAAGACTTATATAAATTGTGGGTTGAATGGAACGGTGGATGTGGCGAACGTATTCCTGCATGGACCCGCCGAGCCGTACAAGACCCTGACTCTAAAATATTCAGTGCACAAGTCTGGAATCCGGAGAATCCTTATAAATTCAAGACTAAGAAATTCAAGCCCAACACATCTCCGTTGATGATCTACGAATGCCATATCGGTATGGGAACTAACGAAGAAAAGGTGGGTTCGTATAATGAATTCCGTAAAAACGTTTTACCGCGTGTGGTAAAAGACGGATACAATGCAATCCAGATCATGGCTATCCAAGAACATCCTTATTATGGTTCATTCGGATACCATGTAAGTAGCTTCTTTGCTGCTTCATCCCGTTTCGGCACACCCGACGAATTGAAACAATTAATTGATGAAGCTCACGAACAAGGTATCGCCGTAATCATGGATATCGTCCATAGCCATGCCGTAAAGAATGAAGTGGAAGGCTTAGGACGTTTCGATGGTTCATATAATCTGTATTTCCATGGCGACGGGCGACGTGAGCATCCGGCATGGGATTCTCTGTGCTTTGACTATGGTAAAAACGAAGTACTCCATTTCTTGTTGTCAAACTGCAAGTTCTGGATGGAAGAATATAAATTTGACGGTTTCCGTTTCGATGGTGTCACTTCCATGTTATATTACAGCCATGGCTTAGGAGAAGCTTTCTGTAACTACGGTGATTATTACAACGGACATCAGGATGGAGATGCGATTGCATACTTGACATTGGCCAACAAATTGATCCATGAAGTCAACAAGAATGCAATCACCATCGCTGAAGAAGTAAGTGGTATGCCGGGATTGGCTGCTAAGATCGAAGACGGCGGATACGGTTTCGACTACCGTATGGCTATGAATATTCCAGACTTCTGGATCAAGACGATCAAAGAAAAGAAAGACGAGGACTGGCATCCATCGGCTATCTGGTGGGAAACGACTAATCGCCGGGCCGACGAAAAGACGATCAGTTATGCCGAAAGTCACGACCAGGCATTGGTGGGTGATAAGACAATCATTTTCCGTCTGATTGACGCTGATATGTATTGGCACATGCAAAAAGACGATCATAACTTTATGGTTGAGCGAGGTATCGCTTTACATAAAATGATTCGTCTGGTAACGGCTTCAACCATTAACGGAGGTTACCTGAACTTTATGGGAAATGAATTCGGACATCCGGAATGGATTGATTTCCCGCGCGAAGGAAATGGTTGGTCGTATAAGTATGCCCGTCGCCAGTGGGATTTGGTTGACAACATGGATCTGAAATATCATTATCTGGGAGACTTTGACCGGGAAATGGTAGAATTGATTCGTAGTGTCAAGAATTTCCAAGACACCCCGATACAAAAAGTGTGGGATAACGATGGCGACCAGATATTGGCTTATATGCGTAAAGATTTAGTATTTGTCTTTAACTTTAGTCCGAACAAGTCGTTTACCGACTATGGATTCCTGACACCTAAAGGGGAATATGAAGTTGTATTAAATACAGACGATCCAAAATTCGGAGGCTTCGGACTGAATGACGATTCTGTTCACCACTTCACCTTATTCGATCCGCTTTACAAGAAGGAAAAGAAAGAATGGTTAAAACTGTATATCCCGGCACGTTCTGCCATGGTTTTGCGTAAGGTAAAACCTGCCAAGGAAGAAAAAGCAGTCAAGGAAGAAACAAAGGTGACAAAGAAAGCTTCGAAGACAAAGACAGCAACAAAAACAACAACAAAAAAGACAACCAGTAAAAAACAGAAATAATTGATAAATATGTTGTATCCATTAACATTTAAACCCATCCTGAAGAAAGTGATTTGGGGTGGTTCAGACATCTGCCCGTTCAAGGGTATTTCTCCTGTACAGGAAGGAATCGGAGAAAGTTGGGAATTATCTCACGTGGATGGTGATTATTCAATCGTTGCTGAAGGAGAATTAGCCGATAAGTCTCTCGACGAATTGATCAAGTCATACGGTAAAGAATTATTGGGCGAACACGTTATGGAACGTTTCGGCACACGTTTTCCGTTATTGATCAAGTTCATTGATGCACGCGACAATCTTTCCATTCAGGTACATCCCAATGACGAACTGGCTAAAGCACGCCATAACTCATTTGGAAAAACAGAAATGTGGTATGTCATCAAGGCTAACAACAATGCCTTCTTGTATTCTGGTTTCTCTCAGCAGATTGATGCCGAGGAATATGTAAAACGAGTACAAGACAATACCATTATGGACGTGTTGAAACGTTACGATGTACAGGAAGGTGATGTATTCTTCTTGCCGGCAGGACGAGTTCATGCGATCGGTGCAGGCTGCTTTATTGCAGAAATCCAGCAAACAAGTAACATTACATACCGTATCTATGATTACAATCGTAAGGATAAGAACGGTAATACACGCGAATTGCATACAGAATTGGCAAAAGATGCTATCGATTACACCTTGTACCCTGACTATCGGACACATTACAAAGCACATTCAAATGCTACAGTAAACTTGGCCGACTGCCAGTACTTCACAACAAATCTGATTGATTTGGATGCTACCATGACGCGTAATTTCGCTGAATTGGATTCATTCGTCGTATATATTTGTATGGAAGGTAATGCACTGATCACAGACGATAACGGATATGAAATCCACGTACATCAGGGTCAGACGGTATTGATTCCGGCAAGTGCTAAATCTGTAACCATCTCTCCTTCTCCGAAGGCTAAGTTCATGGAAGCTTATATTAAATAAAATATCTTCTTCATGACAGAAACGCAGGTTCATTCAGTAATCGATTTGAACCTGCGTTTATTTTTAACCTGAAAGCTATATGAAAGATTCCGTTTCTATTCAAATAAAAGAAATCCGCCCGGATGAATTATCAGCCTACTGTCATGGTTTGACAATTACTTATGGATGTGCGACTTCGTTGTTTGGAACAATTTTGGTAGCCTACGTACCCGATGGGATTTGTTACCTCTCGTTTGTGGATGATAACCTCGAAGAACAATTGAAAGAATTGAAGAATAGCTGGCCTGGAGCTACGCTGTCACCAGAAACACAGCAACAGACCCAAACATTGTTGTCTCTTCTGCAAGAAACTAATTCAGAGATTCCTATTCTTTCTGTTTGCTTAAGCGGGACCGATTTACAAAGACAAGTTTGGAAAGCGCTGCTACAAGTTCATAAAGGAGAAACATCTTCTTACACACAAATCGCACAAACTGTCGGACGTCCGAAAGCAGTACGGGCTGTTGCCTCCGCTATCGGTAAAAATCCTGTCAGCTGGATTATTCCTTGCCACCGGATTCTGCATAAAGACGGTAGCCTGAGTGGGTATCGATGGAATGCAAAACGTAAACAACAGCTCTTAGATTGGGAGAGAACCAAGTAAATTCACTACCAAAATGTTTTTTAGGACTGATTTTATCGCATATTCCGTTCGGTTTATGTAAGTTTGCAGCCCTAAAGCTCATTTCAATATGAATTGGATACAAGAAACATTTCTCCAGCCTACCATGATACAGACGGTGGCTGTTATCTGCATTGTTTGTGCCATTGGTGTTTATTTAGGAAAACTAAAATATAAAGGTGTCTCTTTAGGCATCACTTTTGTCTTTTTTACCGGAATTCTGGTTAGTCATTTTGGTGTGGTTGTCAATAGCGATATGTTGGCATTTGCCCAGAACTTCGGATTGATTGTATTCGTATATACATTGGGACTTCAGGTAGGTCCCGGTTTCTTCTCTTCCCTGAAGAAAGGAGGAGTCTTGCTCAATTCAGCAGGCTTGGCTGTCATCTTTATCGGATTGATCATGACGATTCTTCTGCATTATCTGACAGGCATCTCTGTTTCTGACATGATGGGATTACTATGCGGAGCAGCCAACAATACCCCTTCTCTCGGTGCTGCTCAAGAAGCCATGCTGCAAATCAATTCTACAGATGAAAAGAGTATCACGGATATGGCATTGGCCTGTGCGGTAGCTTACCCGATGGGAGTTATCGGAGTTATCCTGGCCATTATCGTTCTAAAAGCCTTATTCCAAAATAAAAAGAAAGAGAATAACGCCGAAATGGGACAGACACAGACATTCGTAGCTGAATTCCAAGTATGTAACCCGGCAATTTATCATAAAAGCATCAAAGATATCATGACGCTGACGGAAAAGCATTTCGTCATCTCACGTGTCTGGCGAAATGGAAAAGTAAGTATCCCGACATCAGATACGACATTGGAAGAAGGAGACCATTTGCTCATTATCTCCGTCAAGGCAGATGTAGATAACATCAAGGTATTGTTCGGAGAACAGGAAAACGTCGATTGGAATAAACCCGATATCGACTGGAATGCCATCGACAGCCAATTGATTTCCCGCCGTATCGTTGTGACCCGCAACCGCATCAACGGTGTACGCCTGGGGTCTCTTCGTTTGCGTAACCTTTACGGTATTAACATTACACGAGTGAATCGTGCCGGTATCGACTTGCTGGCTTCGCCCGACTTGCATTTACAGATCGGCGACCGCCTCACCATTGTAGGAGAAGCCAACGCCGTTAACAACGTAAGCAAGATCTTGGGCGACCAACTCAAGCGTTTACGTGAACCCAACTTGCTAGCCATCTTTGTAGGACTGACGCTCGGAGTGATTATTGGTTCTATTCCTTTGGCTATTCCGGGGATGAACACACCTATCAAACTGGGTGTAGCCGGTGGTCCAATTATCGTCGGTATCCTGATGGGAGCATTTGGACCGCGTATCCACCTGACTACTTATACCACCCAAAGTGCCAACCTGATGATGCGCCAGTTTGGAATCACGATCTATTTGGCTGGACTGGGAATCAGTTCCGGACAGCATTTCTTCGAGACTGTCTTCCGCACGGAAGGTCTGTTATGGCTGGGATTAGGATTTGCCCTCGCCATTATTCCCGTATTACTCGTTGGCCTGATCATGACCCGTTTCTTCCAAGTAGATTATGCCAAGAACGTCGGGATGCTCTGCGGTTGCATGACTAATCCCATCGCCCTCGACTATGCCAACACCACCGTTGAAGGCGATGAACCGTCGGTCGCTTACGCTACAGTTTATCCGCTTGCTACCTTTATGCGTATCATTACCGCCCAACTGGTTATTATGTTGTTTCAGTGAAAAACCCTATCTTTGTGGCAAACCATTAAAAGAAAGGAGAACCCCATGAACTCAATGGAACTAAATGCCCTGCGTGGCGAACTGGCACATGATATTCTAAATATAGAAGACATCGAAGTCTTGAAAGAAGTGAAGCGCAGCCTTCATCAAATCATTGCCCAGGCGAAAGATAAGCTAACGTTGAAAGAAGCCTCTGAAGTCTATCATACCAAGACGAAAGCTGAAATACTGGCTGACTTGGATGAGGTATGTGAAGAAATCAAAATGGCAAAGGCCGGAAAACTCAAAGGAATACCTGCGGAGGAACTGCTCAATGACCTATAGTATAAAAGCGTATCCGGCATTCAACCGTGCCATCAAGCAGTTAGGGAAAAAATACCACTCTATCAAAAATGATTATCAAGCTTTGCTTGAGGAACTGAAAGCCAACCCTCACGCCGGTGTAGACCTAGGGCACGGAATCCGAAAAGTGCGTATGAAAATTTCATCCAAAGGCAAAGGGAAAAGTGGTGGCGCGCGGGTTATCACGCTCCTCGTTTCCCTTTCTGAATCAGAAGGAGAAATCGGCTTGCATTATATCTATGATAAATCCGAGAAAGAGAATATCTCAGATACCGAACTGCAAGAAATCCTCCAAAAGAACGTTGTTTTATAAAACTTGCCCCACCATGGACAAAGAAATAGACAAAGAACGGCTGAAAAAGCTGAACCCCATCCCCCTCAGGCTGAGCAAACAGACGATGCCTAACGGTACCGTTTACTACCGGGGAAACGTGAAAACCCTGACTACTGAGGATATACAAGTCATATAGAGACATAAAAAAGAGAACGACAAATACACCTTCAAAAGAATACTATATAAAGAATATTCGTACTTTTGTTATTGGAAAAAAATATATAGAATCTGATTTTAGAACGTTGACTTTCAACAATACTATTTCTCATTCTTTATAAGCTCTAATGATTTTAATTTAATACGATATGGATCATCTTATTATATATAAATATTCATTGTGCGTAGCTCTAACGCTTATGTTGTTTTTTGGTTTTTACTTTCTTTCTGCCCCAACACCTGAAAAACCGATTTTTGACAATTACCTAAGATCAAGACGTATCATGGGTATTGCTATTTTAGTGTTAGCGGTAAATTACTCCGTACATTTATTTTATGGTATACGGTTTGTAAATGTCAAGGCGGCTATATCAATGAATCTATCCACTTATTTTCTATCATATTGGCTTTTCAGTTCGGCTTTGACAGCTCTATTAGACCGATTCTATTTGACAGTCCATCGTTTTGTAGCGCATATCGCCAGATGGATATTGTTTACCGTTTTATCAGGAATCGTACTGTTAGCGTTTCCTGAAAACAATATGCAGAAAATCGGATTACTAATAATGGCTTCCTGGTTATTCATATATGGAATAACTTTAGCATACCGACTGATAAAAACATATCGCAAAGCCGTAAAATTATTCGATGATACACATTCTGACCATATTGGAGCCTACATACACTGGTTGTCTATCTTTACGTATTGGGCTGTTATTTATGGTGTCAGTTGTGGGTTACTGACATTCTTGCCAGATGAATATATCTATCTGTGGGTAATCTCATCCATACCTTTCTACATTTACCTGTACTGCTCTTACTTGAACTATCAAATATTCTATGAGCAAGTAGAAAACATATTAGAAACCGAAATAATAAGTTCCGAACAAATAGAGCCACAAGAGAATGAACAGGAAATAGCTGTCCCTTCTTGCTATACAGAAATTGAGAAAAACCTATCCATATGGCTCGATTCAAAAGGATATATAAGTCCCGGCCTTACCATCCGTGAATTATCCGAGGCACTCCATACCAACCGTACCTATCTCTCGACTTATATAAAAGCGACCTACAACCTGTCATTCCGCGACTGGATAACTAGATTACGCCTCGAATATGCCAAACAGATGTTGAGAGAACATCCGGAACTGACAGTTGCAGGAATATCTGAAATGTCGGGCTTTCTCTCTCAAAGCTACTTCATGAAAATCTTTAAGGAACAAGAAGGCTGCTCCCCAGCCCGGTGGAGGAAATCACAGATATAATCCTTGTATATTTCCACTGATTTAAAACTGCTCTATCGACAAAAAAATGCTCTATCAACAATCTAAAATTGCTATAACCACAAAGTTGTGCTGAATTAACAATTGCGTTCATTTTTCTACCAAATACATAAGTATCCTACGGATTATTTTCACTTCTTTCGTATAAAATCAGTCACTTACTAAACAGATTTTATATGAAGAAGACAAAATTAAATTATCCGTATTTAGCCCATCTGTTGGCAAGTTTCCTGTTCGTATGCAGCCCGGTCTTGTTCTTCACCGCTTGCTCGGACGATGATGACGTGCCAATATCCGAAGAAAATCTTATTCCAGATCGTGGACCTATGATCTCTGATGAGAAAATAGATAAACCGGCCGTCGTATTAGGGGATATCCCGTCTGATATGAAAGAAGCGTTGAACACCCGCCTCACTCACCTCCAAAATGCGGTGGACGAAGAAACAGATGTACTCTTCGTATCCAGCTCGTCACTCTCTACTTATAATAAAGAAATAGTGACTGTTTATGAAAATGGCGGTATCATCGTTGTTGTACAACCGGAAACTGCTGTTGCAAACGACTGGTTCGAACAGATCGGATGGATCTATGAATTGGACGAAACGAAAAAAGAGTTATATGCTTTCAGCCGTGACCACCAATACATATTGGATGAAGTCTGCGATGAAGTCACCATCAACGAACATTTAAACGAATTCGTAAGTTGGGTAAACAAAAATCTGAAACCGATTCTATTATCTCCTCCGGGGAGCGGAGAAACGGCCATTGATAAATTAATTGCAGCTCAAAGCATAACCCATACTTATTCCTATAGTTTGGAAACATTAGAGGCACAAATGGCGTGGTCACAGCCCGATTATATAAGGGGAAATGGAGATTTCACTGCCACCTACAGTATCTATCCGCTGTACGCATTCGAAGGTCAGCCTACTACCGGCGACTTCTATATCGTAACGGCCGAATATACTGCCCACAACACAAATATGTGTCCAAAAGATCCAAAAGATGCTCCACTCCACATGTGGAAACAACCTCATGGCGGCTTTACCTGTCATCTTTGTGGATTTTTCCTTACACGTTTTAACGTAGAGACAAACTTGCTTACGGATAAAAATTCTGCCATTGGTTCTTTCCCTACAGGTTATTCGCCTACACCTCAGACCTCACAGGGATCGACTACCTATTCGACCGGTATGAGTTGGAATTTGGGCGCCGATGTAGCAGTGGGTACTAAAAACTTCTCAACGATTGACGGTTCGGTAACCTTCAAGGGCGGTGTTACGTTTTCAAACAGCCAGTCTCGCACCATATCCGATGTAGATATTATGAACCAAAGCTCGGGAAATAGGGTAAAATACGAATATAAGATCAATAATTTACCCACTCATGTGAAAGGCCATATCAGCGACCCTCCACTAGTTTCTGTAACTAACGCCACGTTATTCAGCAGCTGGATATGGAGGGTAGCGGAAACAAAAGACCGGTCGGATCAGGCGTTTTATATCAGTACCAATCCTTTTCTCACCTACGGGAGCTGCCATCTTTATACCTCAGCAGTTGATTACCATGAAAGCAGGTTTGATATCAAATTCAGCGACAAGGATGTGCAAAGAACCAAGCTGACACCGCCCAATCGAATCCCTACAGGACTTTTGGAAATCAACAATACGTTCGAAACAGCTTATATCAGCGAAATAGTCATCAAGAACGAGCAGGGGGAAGTGGTATACAGCTCAGCTGGCAAAGGCAGTATTTCCATAGACAATGCCTTCATGCGCTACTTCCCTACAGGAAAATACACGGTGGAATTCAAAGCGGGAAACAATCACTCGTCTTTGAAAAAATACGTGCTTAGCAACGAGTACATCACTATTGAGCGTGGTGGAACCTTGTCATTGAATTCAGCGTTTGATTTTGAAGAAACAGAACAATGAAACAAGTTTATTTACATCGCATTCTTGCGTTTTCACTGTTATCCTGCCTGTTCTTTTCCGCCTGCGAGAAAGAACAGGCAGGTGGCGATGACTCCTTTGAAGAGCCCCCTCCCTTTGAAAACACGACAGACGACATCGCTGCGCTGATTATCCCCCAGCAGACTTCCGTCACTTTCCCTTATCAGATAAAGAAAGAAGTGGGGAAAAAGATTATAGCGTTGTATCCGGTCGAAGGGGAAGGCGAGGTGACTTTACGGCATTCCATCTATCCATTTTATGCTTTCGAAAAAAGCAACAGCAATGGGGACTACTATCTCATCAAGTCGGAAGTAGCTGTCACCAACGATAAGATGTATCAGGGATACATGAAGCAGCTATTCCAGGATGATGCCAAAGGGCTACGAACAACCACCCATATCTGTGGCTTTTACCTGCGTGAAATAAGAATACGCTACGAACTGGTGGATAAAGAGGGGAATACCGTAGGGGTATTTCCTACAGGACACAGCCCAACTCCCACCACAACGGTAGGATCTACCACCTACACGGCAGGTTTTTCCTGGAGTCTGGGAGCTCAAATACGAATAGGAAGTGACACCCTCAAAGCAATCCCTTTGATTTGGAACATCGCTTATAACAATGAAGCGAAACGCAATATTCAAGATATGGACGTAAGGAACAGTTCTACCGGGCAAACAGCCCAGTATGCATTTACGCTGAACAACCTGCCTTCCAGTAATTCGGAAGATGGCTTCATACCCAAGTTGCCGCCACCGGCACTTTCCATATCCACGAATACCTATGCCCAGGAATTCATCTGGCGGGAGCCCGAGACAAAGGACGGGCAAGGTGATCATATCGCATTCACGCTTAATCAATATGTGGAAGTAGATTACGGTATCTGCTATTCACTGACATCCAGCCTGGGACTGGGACCGAGATACGAGTTGGAAGAATATATAGAAACCGTCAAGTGCTCCTCATCTGTCAAGTTGAATCCTCCTTGCCGTATACCGATGGGCATGTTGAAAATAACCAACAAAAACAAAGGGCAATACATCAAAGATATTGCCATCTCCAAGAAAGGAGAAGAGCCCAAGGTCCTTTCGAAAGGCAGCCTTGCTTATGGCAAGTCCTTCAAGACCTATATCAATGTTGGGGAATATAATGTGGAATTCAAGATGGGAAGTACATCCAAAAACGTAAAAACGTACACCTTGGATCACGACTGTGCAAAAATAGTCCAGGATGAAACACTGGAGCTATTCTCGGATTATGATTTTATTCGAAAGAATTGAAAGATTAATGGCTACGAAATAAAAAGGGCCCTATCTGATTGAGTAAAAAGATAGGGCCCTTTTTCTATTTGCAAGTAGAAACAATTCCACCGTACAAGAAAATATTCTGATTATTTAACGCACTTTCGTCGTAAAAGTCTATACTTTTATAACCGGATTCTTATCACTCGTCAAATATCACCATGGACAAAGAAATAGACAATGAACGGCTGAAGAAGCTGAACCCCATCCCCCTCAGGCTGAGCAAACAGACGATGCCTAACGGTACCGTTTACTACCGGGGAAACGTGAAAGCCCTGAAAACCGTAGATATACAAGAGATCGCCCGCCGCATCGTCGAAGATCGGAGCGAAATACGCGAAAGTACCTTCATCCATACCTACGGACTGATCAAGGAACAGATCTATGAGGCGCTTGCCCGCGGGGAAAATGTCGATCTGGGCTTCGGTCAGCTTTCCATCCGGGTAAAGGGGCAGTTCGAGTCGGCCAGCGATTCGTTCGATCCCGAGCGCAACGCCTTCAACATCGTGTTCACGCCCTCGGCCCGCACCCGCCAGCTAGAGCAGTACCTGCGTGCCTACAAGCAGACCGAGCCGACCCGCCGCCATCCCGTCCTGACCGAAGTATGTACCTACGACTCAATAGGCAATCGGGATGCCGCCTTCAACACCGTCCGTTCCGACAATCCCTACATCCACCTGATCGGATTCAATATCAAGGTGATGGGCGACCATCCGGATTGCAAACTCCGCTTCCGTTCGGCGGATGGAGAGATCGTGGTAGAGCCCGCCGTCCTGGTCCTCAACGAGCGTAACCACCTCCTGGCCGGCCTCCGCACCCCGCTCACACCCGGCGAATGGACCGCGGAACTGGGGACGCAGTTCCAGTTCTCCTATCACCTCTACAAAGAGCCCCGTTACACGAGCCGCGACTTTACCGTTACAGACAGCGATCCCTATACTATACAGGATGTCCATCATCCTGATAGCGTATAATACGTCATCGCGGTAGCGCATCATACGTCACCCTAACAACGTATTATACGCTACCTAGATAACGCACAAGTTACACAGAAGCCAATCGCCGCCTTGCATCGGGGCTTGAAGACACAAAAGGAGCGTAAAGGGAGGGAAATTGTACCTCCCACCCTTTACGCTCTATAATTCACTTAAAAGATTCATTACGCCGGTGAACCGACTTGCCCCATAAACAGGACGGTCCCGGTAGCTGGTTCTAGGATTTGGAACAAGAACGGACGATCTAAGAAGAAATCCACCTTTTCTTCGGGTAAGGGACTCATTAAATCTCCTTCTATCACAGTTACTGCGGCACCTTCCGAACCTTCCTCATCCACTTTCAGGCGGGTGGCCTGCTGCACTAGGGAAATATACGTGGCGACATCAGACATAGACGAGAAATCGGCTCCGCCTGAAAACGCCTTTTTCATGCCTAAGGCTTGCAAAGTAGGTGTTAAATCCATTTTGTTTTCGAGGGTGAAGCGAGGCATTTTCAAGTTAATATCTGCCAAGATTGTATTTTTCCACAGATTCTCGTCCGATTCAGATAAGGCTTGCAAGACTTGATCTATACTGATTTCCGGTTGGGGCAAAATCAATCGCATGACATACGAACCATTTTGATAAGAAAGACTCGTGCTTGTGAACCATTCGTTCTTCACATAAGCCGCCATTCGTTGGGTCTGCATAAAATCTGCTTTTACCATTTTACCGGAAGATGTGTTAAAGTAGCTTTCCTGTGTTTTTTCCGGGGCAAACTCGGATTCCCAGCGAGCTTTGAAGTACAAGGAATTTAACAGATATACCGTGGCGGTCGGATTCACCTCATCCAAGATGGACGGGATCAAGCCTTCTGTGGTTTGGTTGCACCAGGCATTGATTTGATCAACAGCTGAAGGATCAGAGAAGTCGAGTTGCGAAACCATTGCGGAATAGTTCTCTATATTCATCTTTTGGAAATCCTCTTTGAGGGGAACTCCGGCATTGCCCCAAACCGAATTGGCCGTCTTGACCGTGATAGCCGAGTTTACAGTATGCAATCCTTCAATCAATTTCTTGAAATATGCATTTACTTCTTCTTGAGAATATTGGGACAAACCCAAGGCGTACAAGATCTCCTCGCGTGTCTCCCCATTCGCACCATTCGATAACATACCTAACGCACATTGCAGACTAAAAGGTGAAACCAACCAGTTGTCCGTTCTCTCACCCAATTGCCGATACAACTCAAGAGAGAGTGTTGAGGCAAAATCGCCTTGTTGGGCTGCCATTTCTTTTTCAGTCGCGTTCAATTCGATGGGTTGCATAGTAGGTAAAATGGATTGTTCTTCCACATCGTCGTTACATGCAGTAAAAGGCAAGCATAATAGCATTCCGAATAAAACCTGTTTCATAAGACCTATTATTTAAATCAGTTTTATTACTTAAATCAACAACCATACAAAATACTGCATGGATTCAGATTAAATATTACTGACTTTCCGGCAAACCACCAACACTTTCCCTCCATCCGACAAGGTGGTAGCAAAGAGATAAACGTCACCGCCTTCCTGAATCTTGGTCTTCTTGCGGAGATCATCAACCGACATAGGGAAATTACGGACGGTAATATTGGCTTGTGGTATTTCCTGAGTAATCGATTTACAGACTTTGTTGGAGAAAGGAAGAACCTTCTCAACCCGAAACGAACGGCCGGGAAAACCAGCAACGAGAATATCGGAAGTATAAAGATGGCTGCTGACGTGTAGTTTCTCCAAACCATACTGCCGGGCAACTGATTTAAAAGCACCGGCTTTTAAGACAGAGGCATTCGGCTCATAGAGGTAAGTGCCTACCTGAGCCGCCAATGTCAACGGAGCATTCCGTTCTTCTTCAACCGTAAAAGTAAAAGAGTATTCTGTTCCCGTAGTTGTAAAATCCACACAATAAACCGGAGGTGTAGAAACAGCCGCTTCCCGACGGATATCAAAAAGCAATTCCTTGCATTCATTCCTAACAGACAACACATGGATAGCTACCGTTCCCGGCAATAAAGATACTGTCTGTTGCAGGTCTGCCATCGGCGACAATTTGGCTATGACGCGCGGAGCTTTCTGCAACAATAAGGGAAGCAAACGAGGCAAATCCGGTTCACAATCCGACAAGGCAAAGACGCGTTTGTTGCCTTCACCCCGCCGTGCCGGATCTAAATAAAACACATCCACTTCAGGCAGATCGGAAACAATATCGACCGAATTTTCATTCCGCACCGTGATATTATCCGCACCTAATACCTGAAAATTATGACGGGCAGCCTCACAATAAACCGGAAAACGCTCGATATAAGTCAACTGACTAACCTTTCGGGAGAAAAAATAACTATCAATTCCCAAACCGCCTGTTAAATCACAAAGTGTATCTGATGAAGACACCAAACGCTGTTTATACAAGGCAGTCCGTTCTGATGAACATTGTTCAGCGGCAATCTTGGCGGGAAAAACCAAGTCTTCGTTAGCATACCACGAAGGCAATTTCTCCCGAATCTGCCGCCGGGAAAGAATCTGATCTACCAGAAAAGGGACATCCAGCTGTGGATATTTCTTCGCTCCCAATAATAACAGGTTCGCATCATCGGAAGCATGATCGCGGATAAATAGCTTTTCTTCGGCGGTCAGATTCATAACAGACTATTGAAAGAAGTATCGGATAATATCGTTTCCGTTCGCATAGAGCAACAGAGCGAACAAGAGGAACATACCGGTCATCTGTGCATATTCCAAGAACTTATCGCTCGGTTTCCGACGGGTAATTACTTCGTAAAGCAAGAACAGCACATGACCACCGTCCAACGCCGGGATCGGCAAGATATTCATGAAAGCCAAGATGACAGACAACCAAGCAGTACGCTCCCAGAACAATTCCCAATCCCAAGTAGAAGGGAACAATCCACCAATCGACCCAAAACCACCGATGTTGGAAGCACCCTCTTTGGTAAAGACATATTTCATGTCATTGGTATAACCTTTCAGGGTTCGAATCCCTTTTGCAATTCCTGCCGGAAACGATTCGAAGAAGCCATATTTAACCGTTACCAGTCCAAACAATTCAGCCGGAGCTTTCACGGCTACCCCAATTTTCCCCAACGAATCAACTTGCATCGTCAGTGTATCCAACGCGCCATTCCGATAAAAGCCTACGGCAATCTCCTGATTCTTATTATCAGCCAGGCAAGTAGCCACTTCTGAGAAGGTCGGAGTTGCCTGCCCATTAACTGAGACGATACTATCTCCAGCCTGCATGCCAGCAAGAGCTGCCGGCGCATTGGGTTCAGGCAATTCTTTCACCACCATTGGGAAACGAAGAGCAGCAAAGCCTTTCTTATCACGCAACAGTCGTTGCATCATATCGTCCGGAATAGGGATAACTGTCTCTACTCCGTTACGCAAGACTGTTACATTTTGGGACTCTATCACGCTTCGCAGACAATCTTCACCAAAACGGTCTAACGTCAGAGTATCTGCCTTCAAGAGAATATCCCCATCTTTGAATCCTATCTGTTTGAACGTATCGCTATAGTCCATACCCATTTTCATGTTCTTGAGCGGCATATACGTATCTCCCCACGTAAACAAGATCATGGAATAAATGAAAAGAGCCAGCAGGAAGTTAAACAACACACCGCCCACCATAATCAGCAAACGTTGTCCTGCCGGTTTGGAACGGAACTCATACGGTTTCGGTGGCTGAGCCATGGCTTCTTTATCCATACTCTCATCTATCATACCGGAGATCTTACAATAGCCACCCAAAGGCAACCACCCTACTCCATATTCCGTTTCACTGTTTTTCGGTTTGAATTTGAACAAAGAAAACCACGGGTCAAAGAAAAGGTAAAATTTCTCTACTCGCACTTTGAAGATACGAGCAAAAATAAAGTGTCCGAATTCATGTATCAAAACCAGCAAAGAAAGGCTTAACATGAACTGGAAGGCTTTAATCAAAAATGTTTCCATTGAAATTAAGTTCTATTCTATATTTAATTGTTTCAAAATAACTGAGCGGCGATCCGGCGCGCTTCCTCATCCGTATGTACATAATCTTCATAAGTCGGACGCTGGATAAACGTTGCTTTTGCCATCGTCTGCTCAATGACATCACTCATTTGTAAGAAACCGATCCGGTCTTGCAAGAAGGCAGCAACAACCACTTCGTTGGCTGCATTCAGAATACAAGGCATATTACCTCCTTGCTTGACAGCCTCAAAAGCATAAGCCAGATTGCGGAATCGCTTCATATCCGGTTCTTCAAACGTGAGAGATGCATACTGGAAGAAATCCAATCTCGGTTCATGGCTCTTCATCCGCTCCGGATAAGAGAATGCATACGCAATCGGGAGTTTCATATCCGGAATACCTAACTGAGCTATCACGGCACCATCTTCAAACTGTACCATCGAATGAATCACGGATTGCGGATGAACAACTATCTCGATCTGTTCGGGAGCAACTCCAAACAGCCATTTCGCTTCGATCATCTCAAAGCCTTTGTTCATCATCGAAGCCGAATCAATGGTAATCTTGGCTCCCATGTGCCAGTTCGGATGTTTTAATGCCTGTTCCTTCTTCACCAAAGCCAGCTCTTCCATCGTCTTCTGACGGAATGGACCACCCGAAGCGGTCAATAATAGTTTTTCCACCGGATTATCATACGCACCATTCAAACACTGAAAGATAGCGGAATGTTCCGAATCAACTGGTAAGATAGGAACCTTATATTCAGCTGCCAAAGCTGTAATCAACTCACCGGCAACTACCAATGTTTCCTTATTGGCCAAAGCAATGGCTTTTCCAGCCTTGATCGCAGCAATAGTCGGTTTTAACCCGGCATATCCCACCATGGCCGTCAATACCATATCAATTGGTTTTGCCTGGACAACCTGTGCAATCGCATCCGAACCTGCCCATACTTTAATAGGCAGATCTTCCAAAGCTTCTTTCAGTTCGGGATACTTCTGTTCATTGGCGATCACCACCACTTCTGGCATGAACTTGCGTGCCTGATTGATCAAAAGGTCCACCTGGTTATTGGCAGTCAAAGCATAGACTTCGAAACGGTCCGGATGTTCACTAACTACCTCAAGCGCCTGTGTCCCAATCGAACCTGTTGAACCTAATATAGCTAATTGTCGTTTCATGAAACTTACTTACTAAAAAACAATGAAATCTTCCGGATTAACCGGCTTTCCATTATACCATAACTCAAAATGCAAATGAGGACCTGTTGATAATTTCCCTGTATTTCCCACCAAGGCAATGGCTTCGCCTGCCACCACTTGTTCTCCGGGTTCTTTCAACAGCAATTCATTATGCTTGTATACTGAAACAAATCCATTTTTATGTTGTAACTGGATCACATTTCCCTGATTCGGATCATAACCGGCATACATCACCGTTCCATCCAGCGTTGCTAATACACTTTCCTTGGATGCGGCTGCTATATCCACACCAAAGTGATGGATGTCTGCCTGATAATGGGATGATATAACACCATTTACCGGTTTATAAAAGAACAGGCCATCCATCGGCAACGGATTTGTATTCAGAACAGTTAAATTATATTTTTCTTCCTGCTCAAAGTTCTTTACATACTCTTCTTCTTCCGGACTACGAGGAATCTCGAAGTCGGCATCAACCCGTGCCAATGAATCTATTTCCCGAATAGAATCCAGTTCAATTGTTCCACTGATGATGCCTGTCACATTCTTCAGATATAGATTCTGTATCTCGATCATCCGCTCCAAGGAATCCGCACGCAAGGCATTTTGTACGATTTCCTTGCGGACTTCAACATCCAGATAACCGGGCAAATAATTACGGATAGGCGTCATAATGATAATAAAGGCTGTAAAGGCCACCAGCGAAAAGGCAAACACGCCTAACGATATAAATACCGACAACTGAGATAACCGGAACGACCAGACTTCCTCCAAAGTATTCTCATTGATAAACGAAAGCTTATACTTAAAGCGAATCCGTTTCCAAAAGGATAATTTATTCGTATTGCTTTTGCTTCTTTTCCACTTCATAGCCTGTACCTTCTTACAAATCCAGCAAGCCTTCCGGCAATGCCATCAATAATTCCCGCTTGTCAAAATCAACATGTTTTACCAAATCCTCAGCTGCAGGCAACAGCAGGTCTTTCCCCTGATACTCTATTTGCAACAAGACATTGACCGTCGTTTCATCCACATCTACAATCTTACCTAATTCTCCGGCTTTCTCATCGATCACCGTAAAACCGATAAAATTATCCCATGTCACATCACCGAGCAACTCATCTTCGTCCATCAGCTCCAACGGATAAAAGACATCCCGATTGGTAAACTCCCGGGCTGCTTCTTCCGTATCTACGCCTTCCAGCTTCAATAACATGGAAGACTGTGTTTTATAACGATAATCCTCCAAAAAGAATGGAACCAGAATCCCGTCCATATCACATATAATATAAGGATCGTCGGTATCATCAAACACATCACAATCGGTCATCAAAGTAATTTCACCTTTGATTCCATGCGGTTTGGCAAACTGCCCTATCTTAAAAACTTCATCCGACTTAATCATACTTCTTTTTCATTACAATCGGGTAATCCGTGCCCCGATCTGATTCAACCGCTTGTCTATATCCTGATAACCCCGGTCTATCTGATCGATATTATGAATCGTACTGGTTCCTTCCGCACTCATGGCTGCGATCAGTAAGGCAATACCGGCACGAATATCCGGCGATACCAACGTAGATGCCCGCAACTTGAACCGATTTCCCAAACCAATGACTGTAGCCCGATGCGGATCACACAAAATAATCTGTGCTCCCATGTCAATCAGCTTATCGACAAAGAACAATCGGCTCTCGAACATTTTCTGATGAATCAATACACTGCCGACCGCCTGAGTGGCAACCACCAGAAAGACACTTAGCAAATCAGGTGTCAGGCCTGGCCAAGGAGCATCCGCGATGGTCATAATCGAACCATCTATAAACGTATCAATCTCATACGAATCATGCGTAGGTATATGAATATCGTCTCCTTGCTGTTCAACGGTAATACCCAAACGACGGAAAGAATCTGGTATAATACCTAATTTATCATATCCCGTATTCTTGATCAGAATATCTGAGCCTGTCATGGCCGCCATTCCGATAAAACTACCGACCTCAATCATGTCTGGCAAGATCGTATGTTCGGTTCCATGTAATTCGCTGACGCCTTCAATCGTCAACAGGTTCGAGCCAACGCCCGAGATCCGTGCTCCCATCCGGTTCAGCATAGCCGACAATTGCTGCAAATACGGTTCGCAAGCGGCATTATAAATGGTCGTCTTTCCTTCAGCCAATACGGCTGCCATCAAAATATTGGCAGTACCTGTTACCGAGGCTTCATCCAGCAACATATAAGTACCTCTCAAATGTTCGGCCACTACTTCATATACCCGCCGGTCCGGATCGTAGGTAAATGTTGCGCCTAACTTCTGAATACCGACAAAATGCGTATCCAGGCGCCGGCGCCCAATCTTATCTCCTCCGGGTTTCGGAATCATAGCCTTGCCGAAACGGGCAACCAATGGTCCTACAACCATGACCGATCCACGCAATGAAGCACTCTTCCGCAAAAACTCCTCGGTCTGCAAATATTCCAAATCAATGTCATCTGCCTGAAAAGTATAGGTTCCAACAGCCGGGCGTTCCACCTTTACACGCATATCACGCAAAAGCTGGATCAGATTATTCACATCCAGTATATCCGGAACATTGTGTATCGTAACCTTTTCAGGGGTAAGCAATACGGCACAAATCACTTCCAGCGCTTCATTCTTGGCGCCTTGCGGAGTGATTTCACCCGACAATTTATGTCCTCCTTCTATGACAAACGAACTCATCTGTTTTTCCTTGAGAAATTATTCTTCTTATTATTCCGTGCCAAAATTTCACGGCTTTCAGCCAATTTGTGAACTTCTTCGTCCAACACGATATTTCCTCCCGAAAGCTCATCCAAGTCTTTGAAGATCTTCCGGTCGTCTACACTTTCCTTGTTCCAGGTCAGGAATGACTTCTTCATCTGGGTAGCCAGTAGTCTTACCAACTGGTCTTTTTCCGGACCTTCTGGATATTCAGTCGCTTTCCGGATCATCAGTTCCAGCGTCTTACCATAATGCCGGTAACGAATCCGGGAGTTATTATATGGAATCCGGGCCGGACGGGTATAAAGTTCTTCCTTCTTGACGATCTCATACGGATAATCGATGTCTAACTTAAAGTCGGACATGATAGCCAAATGATCCCATAAGATATGCTTGAAATCGTTCACATCCCGTAAATGAGGGAACATATTACCCATCACATTAATAATGGAATTCGCACATCGTTTTCTTTCTTCCCGGTCTTCTATCGTTACGCAATAATCCACCATATTCTGGATATTACGACCATATTCAGGTAAAGCTAACCGCTTTTCTTGTGTATTGTATTTCATTCGTATTTATTGTTTGCGTGCAAATATACTCAATTCATCTTTGATAATAATCGATTCACCTTGAAAACAATTCGTTCGGAGAATTCGTTTTGACATTAATTAGAAAAATACGCCCGACGGACTCCGGTCTGTCAACGGAAAATAAACGGTAACCGTCTGTCCATAAAACGAGATATTTCCCCAAAAAGTTCATGTACTTCCTTGCGGAAAGAGACAGTCTCTGGCGTAAATACCTTTAACGAATGCGGTATCATGGATATATCAATCCGGCTATCGGCCATGATCGGTTCTCCGTCCAGATGCATGACACCCGGATGATTCCGGATGATCGACAACGAATGTGCCTTCATCGTCTTGATTTTACTGTTCTTATCAATCTGCTTGGTAAATAACTGGATAGCCAAAGCTGGTATGTCAATCGGCGTGAACGGCGAAAGAATCGTCACATCCATTTGCCCGTCCTGTATATTGGCATGCGGAGCAATATAGGCATTATTCCCATATTGCGAAGCATTCCCACAAGCTACCAGAAAAGCCTTTTCCTTTACCTGGCAATTGTCGATCAGCAAATCGTACACTTCCGGCTTATAACTCAAATATTCTTCAATTGTATTCTTCATATAAGTGAGGGAGCCACGCCGTTTCTCTCCGGCAAACTTCTGACTGACGGCTGCATCAAAGCCCACACCACATGTACAGAAGAATGCACGATCGTTGGCCCGGCAACAGTCTATCACAGTTTCCTTCCCCCGGCTAATTACTTCCAACGCCTTCTTCGGATCCATCGGAATATGCAATTCACGCGCCAGACCATTCCCTGATCCCATAGGAATAATCCCCAACGTTGCATTCGTATGAATCATCGAACGGGCTATTTCATTGACAGTACCATCTCCACCTACAGCAATTATACAATCAGCTCCCCTCTCTATTTCCCGACGAGTGATATAACTCGCATGTCCGGCATACTCTGTAAACGCAAGCGACAAATCATAGCCGGCATTCGCACACATCATTTCTATCATCTTCGGGATCTTTCGTTTTGATCCAACCCCAGATATAGGGTTAATTATTGCTTGCACCCTCATTTAATCTGCTTTTTCGAGATTTCACTATATTTCAACAGCAAAAATAATGCTTTTGGTAAAACTTTTAAGTTATTTAGATTGAAGAAGTAAAAAAATTACTACTTTTGCGGCTGATAAAAAGGTGAAACAAAGAGCGAATTTAATCAAAGAGTTCTTTTAAAGAAACATTTTGAGAAGATAAAAACAAAAATTCTCTTCATTAAATATGAAACTATTACAAGAGAAACTAGCTAAGTATGATGCACCGCAGCGCGCTATGGCTGCCGGTATCTATCCGTATTTCAGAATGATTGAAAGTGATCAGGATACCGAAGTTACTATCAGTGGCAAGAAAGTATTGATGTTTGGCTCTAATGCTTATTTGGGATTAACCAACCATCCGAAAGTAAAAGAAGCTGCGATTGAAGCCATAAAGAAATATGGTACAGGTTGTGCAGGTTCACGTTTCTTAAATGGAACATTAGACTTACATGTTCAATTGGAAAAACGTTTGGCCGATTTCGTCGGAAAAGAAGATGCGATCGTGTATTCAACCGGTTTTCAGGTTAATTTAGGAGTGGTTTCTTGTCTGACAGGTCGTGAAGACTATATCTTATGGGATGAACTGGACCACGCTTCTATCATCGAAGGCCATCGGTTGTCCTTCTCTACCAAGTTGAAATATAAGCACAACGATATGGAGTCGTTGGAAAAACAACTTCAGAAGTGCGAACCCGACAAGGTTAAACTGATCGTGATGGACGGTGTTTTCAGTATGGAAGGTGATATTGCCAAATTACCTGAAATTGTAGCACTGGCTAAAAAGTATAATGCCAGCATCATGGTAGACGAAGCTCACGGTTTGGGTGTATTAGGAGACCACGGACGCGGTACTTGTAATCATTTCGGTGTCACAGACGATGTGGATCTGATCATGGGTACTTTCAGTAAGTCGTTGGCTTCTATCGGTGGATTCATCGCTTCTGACAAAGATACAATTAATTACCTGCGTCATAATTCACGTTCTTATATCTTCAGTGCCAGCAATACGCCGGCTGCTACGGCTGCCGCCAATGCAGCTCTTGATATCATGCTGAACGAACCGGAACGTATCGAACATCTGTGGAAACTGACTCATTATGCATTGGATGGTTTCCGTAACATGGGATGCGAAATCGGTCATACTGAAACTCCGATTATCCCGTTGTTCATCCGCAACAACGACTTGACATTCTTAATTGTCAAAGAATTGTTTGAAGCAGGTATTTTTGTCAATCCGGTTGTTTCTCCGGCAGTTGCTCCTGAAGATACATTGATCCGTTTCTCATTGATGGCTACTCATACGCAAGAGCAGTTGGATCGTGCTTTGGAAGCTATTCACGATGTATTCAAGAAACATAATCTGATCCCATAAATTGAGGATTAATCATTCTTATAAAAAAGCCACTTCCTGACTTGTTGGGAAGTGGCTTTTTTATAAGAATGAGTCCTAATCCTATAATTTCTAATCAAAGCAAATTATTATGTACCATACTACTATTGTACGATTTTGCATTATTTGTTTAACATTAATATATAGTACACAAAATAATGCTACTAACATTAGTCAGACTGAAGCAAAAGCAGATATTGACTCATTCGTTAATGCACTAAAAGAAATTCATCCTGATTTATTTTTTAGCTGCAAAGAACAAACTTTCAATGAAAATTTGGCTAACATCCATAATCAATTAACATGTTCTTATTATAACCCCATTGAGCTTTACTGAATTTTACAACCATTAACAACTCTATTGGGTGACGGACATACCCAACTATATTTTCCCAAAAATGTATTAATAGAAGAAAATCCCTCTGTATTTCCTCTATTAATAGAAATCAATACCAATGACTCTACTTTTTGGTTGAAAGAAGATTTCAAATCTAAAAATGTCACATTAAAAAAAGGAACACAAATACTATCAATTAATGGAAATAATTATAGTTCCCTTGTTAAAGAAATGCTCCCCTACTGTGGAGGAGAACGCCTCTTTTTCCGACTCTCAAAAGTAAACCGAGACTTTGTACATTTTCTTTATATGCTACATCCTTCTAATAGTTTTACTGTCTGTTATCGTTTTGAGAATAAACAAAAAGAATGTAACCTTAAAGCTATTCCTTACCAGAAGTATGTAGAAAAAACTACCAAACAAACATCTTCACAAGAGGCATATCAATTTAACATCATAGATAACAAAACTGCTCTAATGACTTTTAATGCTTTTACTGATCTCGGAAAATTCAAATCATTTGCAGACTCTATGTTTAGTCAACTACAAAAACAGCAAATAAAACATCTCATCATTGATTTACGGATGAACGGAGGCGGCGATTCTAATATTGGCGACGAATTATTTCAATATATTTCAGACAGACCTTTCGTCCAATTTGAGCAATTTATAACCAGATACAGCTCCTTACAAAAGAAACTTGCCAAAGAAAATTTCGGAACAGATTATTTCAACCATGAAAACGGTATTGATTCAGTGACAAATCTGCCTCTTATTCCACTTCGTCCAAACCCTTTTCGATTCAAAGAAAAGATTACCCTTTTAATTAGTCACACAACCTTTTCATCTGCAAGTGCCTTTGCATGGGCATTCCAAAAAATGAACCGAGGTACCATCATTGGTGAAGAATCTGGTGGCATGTCGATTTGTTTTGGTGATGTTGTAATTTATCAGTTACCTCATTCAAACATTGCTTCAACTATTTCATTCGCCCGCGTATTCCTTTACAAAGCAAAAGAAAATGACATACACGGAGTTTTACCTGATATAGAAATACCACAAGAACAAGCCCTAGATTTTGTTCTGAAGAATTCAAAAGGTACCACAATCAGAAATTGAAAAAGCATTAAAAATTAAGGAGGTATATTATGGAAACAAATAATCATCAGATAAATGATTATAGTGCGATTCTTGAACATAAATATGGAAAACTTGGAACTTCTGAACGCGCACAATTTGATGAAGAAGCATACGCATTTTATACCAGCCAAATTCTTCTTGATGCAAGGAAAGAGACCAAAATGACCCAATCAGAACTTGCAGAACGCATTCATGTAACAAAATCCTATATTTCACGATTAGCTTCCATTCGATAAAAATCAATGTTTTCATAGATGTATATATTTATTAATTAGAAGTTTTATTTCTAATCCTTTTCTCGTTGCATTTCATATTTTTGACAGATATCGAAAAGCTTTACTACATTTGTCAAAAAGCTTTAGCACATATATGGAAAAGCTTTACGACTACTGTCAAAAAATTAAAAAGTAACGATTTTGCAGATGAAAGTAATAGGAACGACAAGATTTTCATACAGAACTCAGTTTCTTTCCCTCAAAGTAAGGAAAGAATTGATTCGTTGTATGGACAACCTTTTCATGGTTATTGAATTACGATTTGACGTACAAATGTAAATAAAAGAAACAGATTCCCTTAAAAAAAGAAACAGATATCACTATCTTTGTATTGTACTTATAAAACAGAATACATCATGAAACACGCTTCTAATCGTATCGTTTATTTGATACTCGCTTTGAGTTTCTTGTCTTTAAGCGGTTGGGCCATCAAATGGTTTAACCCGATGCAGGCTGGATTTCCAGTTGTACAGAACCAGGCTTTTGTTGAAGAATTATCTCAATCATATCACCGATTGCCGGACCGGGCAAAACCACTCGTTCGGGATGCCGTTTGGAATTTGTCTCAAAATTCAGCCGGACTGGCAATTCATTTTTACAGTAATAGTCCGGAAATAAAAATCAGATATCAGGTTAGTGGTCCGTTTGCCATGCCCCACATGCCGGCAACTGGTGTTTCGGGGGTTGATTTGTATCGGATCAATAGTGATGGAACACGGCAATTTTGCTTTAATACGTATACCTTTGGCGATACGATTGTTTATACCTATTCAGGTCTGTCAGCTTCCACCTACCATTCACAGGGATTTGAGTACCAGCTTTATCTGCCTTTATACAATGGAGTGAAGTGGATGGAAATCGGAGTGCAGGACGATCAGTCCGTTGAATTTATCCCTGTCTATCGTGAAAAGCCGATTGTCCTGTACGGAACATCGATTGCGCAAGGTGCGTGTGCTTCACGTCCGGGTATGGCTTGGGGCAATATCGTACAGCGGAACTTGGATCTGCCTCTTATAAATCTGGGATTTTCGGGTAACGGACGACTGGAAAAAGAAGTAATCGACTTTATCAACGAGATAGAGGCACAAATCTATCTGCTGGACTGCCTACCCAATCTGTCTGGCGAAACACAGGAAAGTGTACAAGAGAAGGTGATCGCCAGCGTCAAACAAATTCGGGAAAAGCATCCGGATACACCGATTTTACTGATTGAACACGCCGGTTACAGCAACGGTGAAGTGAGCGAAAGCAGCAAACAATCTTATCAAAAAGCCAACGCCGCCTCACGAAAAGCCTTTGAACTGCTGAAACAACAACAAACTAAACAACTATATTATCTTTCCAGAGAAGAATTAAACCTGTCTGCCGATGGTTGGGTGGATTATGTACATCCTTCAGATTTGGGTATGCAACAACAGGCTAAAGTAGTAGAAAGTAAAATACGGGAAATCCTGCACATGCCTGTCGGGAATATCCAAACAACTATTCCTGTTACCCAACGAAGAGAACCGGGTATGTACGAATGGAAGAAACGACATGAGGATAACCTGGAAAACTTATACAAAGCACAGCCTCAATCGATCATTATCGGTAATTCCATCACACACTATTGGGGCGGAGTGCCCGACGCGCCTGCACAGAATGGTCCTGAAACATGGAAGAAATATATGAAAGACTTCTACAACCTGGGTTGTGGTTGGGATCGTATCGAGAACGTCCTTTGGCGAATCTATCACGGAGAATTGGACGGATATACAGCTTCACGCATTATCTTGATGATCGGAACAAACAATCTCGACATGAATACAGACGAAGAAATCGTAACCGGTCTGGATGTATTGCTCGAAGCCATCCAATATCGTCAGCCTAAAACTGAAATCCGCGTTATTGGTATCTTACCTCGCAGAGAGCGAGAAAACCGGGTTCGGCAAATCAACCAGAAGATAGAAAAAATGGTAAACGAACATAAGTGTCTGTATATAGATGCCGGAAAAGGCTTGTTCCAGTCCAACGGAAAAATCAACGAACAACTATTCAAAGACGGATTACATCCAAACGATAAAGGATATGCCTTGATTGCTCCTTTTATACTGAAAACATCCAACCGATAAGCCCATGAAACGGGTGATATGATGTTTCGTTTTTTTGTACTATCTTTGTCCGGAAAGAAAAAAGGTATGATGCAGTTACGAACGTATTTTTCATGGATTTTTTGTCTGATTTTACTGAGTATTGCCGGAAACGGACAAGCACAAGAGGCACAAGCCATTTTAGATCAGGCAGCGCAAGCGTATGAACAATCGAATGGAATCAAAGCCAGTTTTGCCATACATTCGGTTGTTCCGCAACAAAATATTTCAGAGAGCTTTGAAGGAATCATCCACATGCAAAGTGATAAATTCAAGTTGGAAACACCGGATATGATTACCTGGTACAACGGAGAAACGCAATGGGTCTATTTGATGCGTAACGAAGAAGTGAATGTCAGTACACCCAGCGGTGACGAATTGCAATTAACCAATCCGGCCGTCTTGCTTCGGCAATATAAGAAAGGATTTGCCGTACAATACAAAGGAACAAGTACAACCCGACAAGCCAAATCAGCTTATGATATTACGTTGACTCCGAAAAAGAAAAGTGATATCCAACAAGTCGATTTGCAAATCGAGAAAGTATCTCACATTCCGGCCGCCATCACCATTACGGATAAAAACGGAGCAACAGTCAGCATCCATATCAGTAAATGGGAAACAGGCAAGAATCAAGCCGATTCATTTTTCTCATTCAACGAATCCGATTATCCGGATGCAGAAGTAATCGATTTACGATAAATTCAGAATAACAAATAAAAAGTATATTTCAATGAGTGATACAAAGAATGAAAAAGTTCGCTGCTTGATCATTGGTTCCGGACCAGCCGGATATACAGCAGCCATCTACGCTTCTCGTGCCAATTTGGCACCGGTTTTATATGAAGGTATTCAACCGGGCGGACAATTAACAACAACAACCGAAGTAGAAAACTTCCCGGGTTATCCGGAAGGCGTAACAGGTCCGCAATTAATGGAAGACTTGAAGAAGCAGGCACAACGTTTCGGTGCAGATATCCGTATGGGTATTGCTACGGCAACCGACTTATCGGCAGCGCCGTATAAAGTTTCGATTGATGGAGAAAAGGTGATTGAAACAGAAACCTTAATCATCAGTACCGGAGCTACAGCCAAATACTTGGGCTTACCCGATGAAGCAAAATATGCAGGCATGGGCGTTTCGGCTTGTGCGACCTGTGATGGTTTCTTCTACCGCAAAAAGAACGTGGCTGTTGTAGGTGGAGGTGATACAGCCTGTGAAGAAGCACTTTACCTGGCCAGCCTGGCTAAACAAGTGTATCTGATTGTCCGCAAACCTTATCTGCGTGCTTCTAAAGTCATGCAGGAACGTGTATTCAAGGCACCCAACATTACCGTATTATTCGAGCATAACACATTAGGTCTGTTTGGAGAAAACGGTGTAGAAGGAGCTCATCTGGTAAAACGTAAAGGAGAACCGGATGAAGAATTGGTTGATATTGCCATCGACGGTTTCTTCTTAGCGATTGGTCATAAACCAAACTCAGACATCTTCAAGCCATGGATTGAAACCGATGAAGTTGGCTATATCAAAACGATCGATGGTACGCCACGCACAAAAGTACCTGGCGTCTTTGCTGCAGGTGACGTAGCAGACCCACATTATCGCCAAGCTATTACAGCAGCAGGAAGCGGTTGCAAGGCAGCTATCGAAGCAGAAAGATACTTGTCAGAACACGGAAAATAATATTTGCTATTGCCGCTTATACAGAAAAAGCGAATGGATAAAGTCAAAACTCTCATCCATTCGCTTTTCCATTTATAATATCTACTATCATTTACTCAAAATCAATGTTGAAGGCATCTTCTGTAATTCCTCATTAGAAACCTCTGAAAGTAAATTCCACGTATTATAACTGATCAGCATAAAATTATAAGCAGACAGTACACTTTGAGTCAATTTATTTCCATTATACACAATCGCCTTATGCTGCAACTCCGTATATTCAAACAAACGTTGAGTAACAAGATCGATGTCTTTCGCTTCATTCAACATCAGGTTGAGAATAGTCAAGTCTGATCCTGTTGTCTGCTTCAAATGATCCGCATAATTCAACAAGAACAAATCTTCAACAAAATGAATAACGATTAATGTATTGCTTGCCTTAACGAATTTCCGATTCACAAACACACCCACCGGACAAAGACTCTGCTCAATAAACATCTTTGTCTTATCCTTCAATAACTCTCCCGGATAAAACCACGATTTCGGAGCTTTGAAATGGCGCAGGAATTTATCATAGAAAGAAGTACGATACTGATTGGCTGCAATATCATTGGGTAAATCACTCAACGAAATTCCGGCTCCGACTAACAAGAAGTCATATCCTTCCTTATTGGCAATCTCACAAATATCTTGTCCGGCATTATTCGAAACCTCATAGCGTGTCTTTAAAGGAATATTCAATTTCTGCGCTCCATATAAAATAGGTCCAAAGCTGACTTCCTCAAAATTGTCCGTATGCAATGGATTTACATCCGAACCGACAGTCAAGTGAAGAGCCGTTATTTCCAGCTTATCCTTTGTATGCGCAAACATCTGATGAGCCACATCCAACATAACCTGTCCGTTACTTGCACGCCCAAACGAAAGCAAAACCTTGAAAACACCGGGTTGTGGTTGTTGCCATTCCACTTTATGCGATTTATATTTACCAAAAACCTGATAACAAAATTGAATAAAAGAAATGAGTGGTGTGGTCATAAATGTTGTTACCAATGTCATCAGCACCAACATAACAAAAATCGGAGGCGTAAGGATCTTCATGTCATACCCAATAGTCAACACAACCAACTCCATCAATCCTCTTGTATTCATCAAGGCTCCGATATAAAGACTATCCTTCCACGTTTCTCCTACAAAACGGGCAGCCACCAACGATCCTCCGAACTTACCAATAATAGCAACCAGAATAAAGATTCCACACATATACCACAATTCCGGGCTATTCAGCAAACCTATTTCCGTTCTTAATCCTGTTGATACAAAGAAAAGAGGCAAGAATAAAGCCAATGAAACGTCTTCAACCTTTTCCGTCATGATCTTCCGGAATTTAATATTATCAGGCATTACCACACCAGCTACAAAAGCCCCAAACAATGCGTGCAAACCCAAAATCTCCGTCAAATAAGACGACACGATCAGTAAAAGGAACATAAATGCTACTAGACCTTTATCTACCACCTCTTTGTTATGATAAATATGACCAATCATTCGCAAGAAAGGCCTAATAACAGTAAACATCAGCAACAAATAAATAAATGAAAAGCCAATGTTGTAAATAGCACTCAGCATACTTCCAGCTTGTGCTATCGCAACAACTACAGCCAGCAAACACCAAGCAGTAATATCACCATTCGCTGCACTTGCTAAAGAAATTGTTCCCAAATGAGTCTTGGTTAATCCCTTCTCCTGAATAATACGAGCTAACACAGGAAACGCCGTTATACTTAAAGCAATGCTGACAAACAAGGCAAATGAAAGAAAAGGAGTACTCTCGTATGCATACTTGTTATATAAGAAGTATGCCGTTACCATACCTAAAAAGAAAGGAAATATGGTACTGGTATGGCTAATTAAAATTGTCTCTTTCAACTTTTGTCTTACTTCAGTTATATTCAATTCCATACCAATCGCAAACATAAACAAGATCAAGCCAAACTGACTTAACATATTTATGTTCTGTAGCGAATCCAAAGGAAATAGAAAAGCTGAGACTGATGGCAAAAGATGACCTAATACAGAAGGTCCTAAAACAATTCCTGCCACAATTTCTCCAATAACTGTAGGCTGCTGCATTTTAGCAAACAACCAACCAAATAAACGACAAGTTATAAGAATAACAATGATCTGCAGCAAAAGAATTCCAATGGAAGATTCCACATGATGCATTAGCAGATCTTTAAAGACAAAAAATCCTTCCTTGAGATCATGAGGAGCCTCATTTGACACACTAATAGCTTCCTGTATTTGCCGAGCTTCACCTTCTTTGATAATGAAGTACATCAACCCTCCAAATACAAGTAACATCACGAGATAGTATATCAAACTTCTGCTACCTTTACCCATAAGAATTCATCCTTAGATTAATTCCTAACAAATATAGCTAAAATATAGCAAATCTCTGCCTATTTTGGAAGTTTTTTATGACCTACGTAGAAAAAGCACAGATAATCTGACCAAAAGGATACTATATAACACGAAAAAAGCCGCTTCAACGATTGTTGAACCGGCTTTCATTCTCTCTCTCTAAAACGGCGGCTACCTACTCTCCCACTGTTACGCAGTACCATCGGC
>ERZ836877.1690-NODE-1690-length-32449-cov-21.133574_pt1 | contig 32449 bp, 26 predicted proteins | sample MGYA00519469_ERZ836877 | MGnify/ENA primary metagenome ERZ836877 (study PRJEB31850, sample SAMEA3708809) | human gut metagenome | biome: human gut; feature: human-associated habitat; material: faeces | place: China | collected 2014 ... | reverse complement strand
CTCCGGGGGCTTTTTATCGGTTTATACCTCTGCCCTATCCACGCCGATACCCTCAGGGCTCCCCACGGGTTGGGATACCATAACGCGCCCTGCAAGGGATGGAAGCCGGTTTCTGCGGGAAAAAGGATAAGTCTATGAGAGATGGTTAAACCTATGAGAGATGGATGACCTTCCTTTTCGTTAATGCAAAAACACCCGCATGCCTCCGGAGTATAAATATAGATGGCGCCTGACGGGAATGTCCCGTAACCGCCATCTATATTTATTTGAGATAATCCTGCCGGTATTCAGATGACCGCTACTCAGTCATCAATCCGAATAAAATTACCGGCCCTGTCAAACTCCAGATCAACCCCGTTCATAAGCTCTACATCATATTTCCGAGATTTTATCTCAAGAGACGAAATCTTCTGTCCGTTGAAATTTTTTGCGATATACTCGCGAATAGGTTTGAGCACCAGCCCGTCGGGCACCGCATTCATGCCGCAATCTATCTCCTTTAGTTTCCCATCATTGTCGAAATCAAGCTCCGTACCGTCTGCCAGAATGACATCATATTCATTTCCTCCGAATGTCTTGCTGTCAATTTTGATATGGTTGACCTGAGTTTTTGGGTAATATGTTTTCAGAATAGATTTGGCCTCCGCAGGCAAGACATTTGAATCACGAGTGATACTGTCGCGCGCACACGCGGGACCAATGAACATCACCATCAGCGCTATCAGCGCAAATAACTTTTTCATAGCTGCAATTATTTAAACATTCCACATAAAAATAAAAAGGCGTAGCCCATACGTGGTTTAGATATTAACAAGTCTGCCTGCGTAAAGTTCAGATCAACTACAAATACAAATAAAAACGACTCCCGCCGGCGTCTACAGAGCCCGGCGGGAGTTTTGAGATAGTGACTTACTTAGGGAACCATTGAAAATGTGCCAACGACACGAATTCTATCAGATAGGGAGTTTTCATTCAGGTCTTTGCCTGACTTCATCCGGGCACATCACCTGCAAGTGGAAATGTGCCACACATAATAGTCAACGGTAATCCTTAAGGATTTCACGAAGACGCTTCCTGGTGAAGAAGATATGGCTCTTTACCGTGCCAAGAGGCATGGAAAGACGCTGGGATATCTCTTCATATTTGTATCCGGCTACATGAAGCGAGAACGGCTCACGATAGTCTTCGGGGAAACCGGCGAGTATCGAGGATATCTCACCGATAGCGTAGGCGCCTTCGGGAGTCACCACACCTGAATCCTGTTGCAGATTGAGGTGATACAGATCCTCGGAAGTGTCGATCATCGTGTTCTCTCGCGCGCTCTTTCGGTAATTATTGATAAAGATGTTGCGCATGATGGTGAGCATCCACCCCTTGAAATTGGCGTTGTCAACGAATTTCTCTTCATTGTTGAGCGCCTTGAGGGTGGTGTCCTGCACAAGGTCATGTGCCTCGTCCCTGTTCAAAGTAAGCTTCAGAGCGAAAGAAAGAAGATTTGCCTGCACCCCAAGTACTGATGATTTAAATGTGGGCTTGTTGCTCATTTTTTGAACAATTAGGTTAATTTTAAATCAGATTCATTATCTCGCCACAAAGTTAACAAAAAAAACATACCGACAAGCAAAAATCACAAAATAATTTTACCCTGACGCACATTTTTCTCGCTTATTTCCTTTTCATGTCAGAAAAATGATTCTTCACCACTGCCCAGCATATTATTTCCCTTCGGAATCGCGTACTATTCTTACGAGCTCAATACGCGTGCGGGCCATCTTGAGTATGGTGAATGTCATCCCGTCGGCCATAAAAGTGTCACCTTGTGAAGGGAGAACCCCCAGATGATCCAGAATATAGCCTCCAAGCGTATGATAGTTGTCAGATTCCTTCAGGCCAAGCCCGAATTCCTCGTTCACGGCCTCTATCTCCACACGTCCCGAAAACTCGTATTCTCCCGGAGCGACCTCCCTGGCCATAAATCTCCGTCGGTCATGTTCGTCTTCTATCTCTCCAAAGATCTCCTCAACAAGATCCTCAAGAGTGACCAAGCCTGCGGTGCCTCCGAACTCATCGACAACCACGGCCATCGATCTCTTCTCAGCGAGCATCCTCCGCATCATCTTCTCGGCAAGCATAGTCTCAGGAGTGAAGATCACAGGTTTGAGCTGTCGGCGCCAGTCTGCCTGCACGTTGAACATCTCGGAGACATGGATGTATCCCAGCACATCATCGATATCCTCGCGGAAAACCACTATCTTCGACAAGCCGGTGGAGATGAACTTCCGTATAAGCTCCTCCCGCGTCACGGCATCTATTCCAACCGCCACGATCTCGTTGCGCGGAATCATGCATTCACCGATCTGCGTATCCTTAAAATCTATGGCGTTTCTGAATATCTTCACCTCATGCTCCACCTCCTGATCGGCAGGGGTCTCATCAAGCTGCTTGCTTATATATTCGTCAAGCTCCTCGATGGTAAGTTTCTCCGAACTCCCTGCATCGCTGCTGATCCCGAAAAGCCGCATCAGACCTTTCGAGACACCCGACACAAGGAGAGTGACGGGATATAGCACAAGATATATGACATAGAGCGGCAAAGCCAGAAGCCTCATCATGAAGTTGGGATTGATACGGAATGTGGCTTTCGGAATGAACTCTCCCACGAAAAGCACTATTAAGGTGGAGACCACCGTATTGGCCACCAGCACGAGTCCCTCCGAATGCAGGCATTGCTCGAGAATAGGATTTATGATTATCGATATCCCGATTCCATAGACCACGAGCACCACATTGTTTCCCACGAGCAAAGAGGAGATAAACATATCCTCATGGCGCGAAAAGCCATGGATTATCCTGTCGACTATGCCTCCACGAGCGGCGTCGATCTCCATCCTCACTTTGTTTGACTGCACGAATGCGATCTCCGAGCCGGAAAAAAGTCCCGAGAGTATCAGGGCCACCAATGTCACGATAATAGCTGTTGTCAGTGTCATCTGTCTGGTTTTAGGTTATCACGGTCCACCGGGAATATGCCGGTGGGTTTAAGGATCCTGTATTCCGTCAGTCTTTCGTTAGATTCGAATCCGGTGCCCTCAAGCACATGAGTCTCGTTTTCGATATGGATAAACGTGTCGGAATACAACCGTTGGCGACGCTGGTCCCAGAAAACGCGCGGGGAGAGGAAAAGATCGCGCGGCTTCTTGGTCATCTCCACATTGCCCTCCAGGCGCCAAAGTTTCTGGAGACGGAAGAAAAATGCCGAGTCGGCAGCCACTGTCGCCACAACATTGAATGCAGGATCGAACTTCTGGAGATACAATCCCTTGGGAAACGACCAATAAGGAGTGTCGGCCTCGTCATAGACATACCACACCGGAGCCACTATCTTATATTGCGTCACACCCGAGTCGGAGATCAGCGTGTTGACATTGTGCGTCACCATTGAAGCCATTTTCTCCGGACGGATATTGGAGGAGATATCCACTTTAGTCTCCTGCGTGCAACTACCGGCCGCGACGGCAAGAGCAGTCGCCAATGCGAAAGATAATCCTGTCTTCCTCATATCATAGTCAGCATCCCACAGGCGTCACTTGATGCGTCGCTGCCAGAACCAGAGCTCGTTGACATTGATGCCAAGTGTGATATTGAAATAGTTCTCGGTGATCATAGGCTGCGGTGACCCCTTCCGGTGCTTCCATTCAAATCCGAGATTGATCATCGTCTTCCCTTCCGGAGTGTTGAATCCGAAGCCGGCGGTAAGCCCGTATTCTTTCAGCTTATTGCCCTGTATGTTGAGATAGTCGTTGCTGTAATATGCTCCGGCGCGATAAGCCATTCTCTGGAAATAGTTGCCACGGATCTTTGGCACGAACTCGCCACCCAGGGCATAGCGCGTACGGTTGTTGAATTTCATTCCCTGAAACACCATGTTGTCAGGATTCCCTATCTGATAGAGTGGAGAATACTTGGCTTTCGCCCATTGCTGGAAGGTGACATCCGCCTCCAGCATCCATCGGGAATTGCGCTCATGGGAGTAGGAAAATCCGGCGCCTACCGACATGGGAGTCTCGTAGTTGCCTTTCATCTTCCCGTAGGCAACCGTGTCGATAGCATTTGGTGCTGTGCCGAGCGCCGAGGGATCCCAGCTTTGGGTTGTGACCCAAGTGTCGCCGTGAAGAGACTTCTTGGGAGTAAAGGTTGCTCCGACTGTTATCCTTTCGGTGCGCGAGAGCGCCGCGGTGTATTGCGCGCCGATCACGAGATCCCAGTCGCGCACCTTCATCACATGTTCAGTAAGGGTTTGGCCGGAAGTGGTCGGAGTGGTATAGTAGTCGTTGATGATGTTGCCGAAACTATAGGCCACATTGAAACCAAGGGAAAATCCGGCATATTTGCCTGAAAGTCCGAAATAAGCGAGGTTGATGCCTCCGGAACCCTGATTCTGCAGGGCGCCATGGGTCACGTCTTTACCGAAAGCATACCCTACGGAAGTGTAGGGAAGCATACCTATCGACGCTCCCATGAACTTGCAGATCGGGAACTGCATGGTGACATAGTCGAGGCCGCCCCCTGTGGCGTTCTCCTTTACGGCACCCTCCTTCTGCGACATAATGGTCAGATCTGCGCCTATATCAAAAAGAAACGTCAGTGAATCGATCGAGGCATATGACGCGGGATTCATGACATTTATCTGGCGCCCGGAATTCATGGCATAGCCCACAGATCCCATCTGCCGCTGCATTGAGGTGGCCCTGTCGCTCAATATTCCATAGCCATACATCGAATAGGGGGTGGTCACATTCTGGGCATAAGTCCCGGCCACTGCCGCCGATGCCGCCAATACTAAAATACTTATCCTCTTCATATAGTTGGGTTGTCCTTATTTTCTTGTTATGTTAGCCCGGACAGATCCGGGAGTGTCAGCTGAAATTATATCTGTAGATGGAAAGCAGCCCCAATCCCACAAGATTGGGATGCACCTCTGAGGATATTCCCCTCGCCGCAAGCACACCGTGGATCATATCCGCATCATTGCCGGTAAGAATTATCCTTGAGCAGCCATATTCATCTGATGCGAAAGCATAGGCAGCCGCGATCTCGCTTGCCATACCCCCTTCCACCCCGCATCTTATGGCAGAACGGGTGTCAGTACCAAACATGCCGTCGACCGGAGCGGCATCCACAAGCGGGAGCCGGTCTGTAAACCGATGCAGCGAATCGAATCTCAGCGATAGCCCCGGAGAGATATTGCCCCCCCGGAAACATCCCCGGCAATCAAGCACGTCAACAGTCAGGGCAGTGCCCGCATCAGCCACCAGAGCCCCCTGCCAAGGATTAAGCGCCGCGGCGCCGGCGGCCGCGGCCACCCTGTCATTGCCAAGGGTGTCACGGCTTCCGTAGACCACGTCTATCGGCAACGGAGTGGAATGAGTCAGCACAAGCAGCCGGCCGTCGACAAGACGGCGGAGAGTCTCGAGAAATTTCGCGTCGGTGTGACCCACACTGCAATACACACATCCATCGACTTCCCCGTTCTCAAAAAGAGGCAGGAGGCCCTCGACCGATGCCTCGGCAAGACGCACCGAATCCTCGGCCGCGGAGCCTGACCAGGCCACAGCCTTTAAAGAGGAATTGCCCTGGTCGATTGTCACTATCCTTTTGTCAGAAGTGCGCGTCATCATTTCATTCCTTTCTCCTTTCGGGTCTGAGACACTATAAGCCACGAGGCGATAATCTGTATCACGGCACCCGCGAGTGTAAACATTATAGTGTTTTTCATCACAGCAAGAATACCGGCATATTCTCCGAGATGCGACTCATAATAGAACCACATGGCCGCCCCGAATATGAAAGCCACCCCTGCCCAGAACTCCATCCTGCGCAGACGGCGCAGACGGAGGGAGTCAGACGGATCGCTGACACCTACGACACGCGCCACTGTAAAAATCAACGCCCCGGCGCTATAGATCCATTTGAAGATCTTCAGCAGGCCGAGATCGCCATTGATTGCAAAAGGGCCGATAAGGGCCGCGCACACAAGAAGCAGCCCGAATGTGGCGGTATTCTCCGCAAGCTTTCTGCGGCGCTCCAGACCTTGTCCGGATTTATTTGAAACATTAGACATATCAGATCATAAAATATCGGGCATGACAGCTTCACATTCCAGGAGGGTCACTTGAGGATATACACATCCTCCGACGGACGCTGCATGTGGAATTTCTCACGCGCGAGATGCTCAAGATTGCCCGAACCGTGGATAATCGACTCGCGCTGCTGCCTGTAATATGCCGCGGAGTCGCGACACTGGGCAATCTCCTCTTTAAGGGAATTGATCTGGCGCTCATACTCCATGTTGAGCGACACAGAGGTGTCGTCGTTACACACAAGAAGAAGCACCATCAGCGAACCGATGATGATTATCGGAAGGTTCGAGCGCCTCCTGATCCAGAAGTTTGCCTTTTTTACTGCCTTGCTCACTTTCCTGTCAGTTTTATCAATGAAATTGCCCAGACCTTCCTGCAAGTTTTTATTATCTTATAATTAAACAAGCTCTATTTCCAATCTCTCCCGCCACATTTCTGGCAGCCCGCGGACATCTTTATCAGCGGCCGTTCTGACTGCGGAACTTCCTGTCAGTGTCTCAGAACATCACCGTAAACCTGACGGAGTCTTGAAAAAGAGAAAGTATAAACAACTTCAATGTCCGCAAAATTAATGATAATATGGCATTCATGCGCAAAATCAGGTGTTATTTTTTCAAAAATTAACGATAGACACTCCCTATCTGTCAGGTCAGCGCTTGCAGACGGCGTGGCATTCATTTCGAAATGTTAAAAAAAACATATCGCATTTTATCAAAAAGATATCTCAGACAAAGACTTCTCATACCTCTTGAACTGATTATACCTATGTTTTTTCACATAGTAAAAGCAAAAAGCAACATTGCAAACGATTTCATAAAACTGTTAATGAAATAATTTTTCATTTTTAACATTTCCAGCGAAAGCCAAACTCTTTTTTCATTGTTATAATAGCATAACAAGGACACGCAGGAAAGCTTCCATCTAAGAGATCCTTCCCGATGTCGACCACCACTAAAAACTATACGACAATGGCAGACTCAATTTCTTTCAAACAAAGGCTTCTCGGACTTCAGGGCAACCTTCTGAATTTCGCCTACCAGCTTACGACAAGCCGGGAGACAGCGCAAGACCTCGTGCAGGATACCACCTTAAAAGTGCTTGACAACGAGTCTAAATATGTTGACAACGTCAACTTCAAAGGCTGGGTCTTCACCATTATGCGTAATATCTTCATCAACAACTACCGCCGCCAGGTGAGAAGCGCCACGGTGATCGACACAACCGAAGATCTCTACCATCTGAACCTGTCGCAGGAATCGGGATTCTCCACTCCGGAGGGTAGTTTCGCGGCAAAGGAGATCTCAGCAGCGATAAAGAATTTCTCCGACGACTACAGAGTGCCCTTCTCAATGTATATAGCCGGCTATAAATACAGCGAGATTGCCGAGAAGATGAGTCTTCCGCTCGGCACAGTGAAAAGCCGCATATTCTTCGCCCGCAAACGCCTGCAGGCCATGCTGAAAGACTATAGATAAAGATCTGCCTCTTACCATAAAGACGCCGGGACACGTATGCCATACCTGTCCCGGCGTTTTCCTTATTGTCGCGCTCTCACATTCCCATCTCCTCAAGGAGATCAGGGCGCAGGCGCCGCGTACGCTCCAGGCTCTGCTCATGCCGCCATTCCGCGATCTTCGCCTCATGTCCCGACAGAAGTATATCGGGCACCTTCCAACCATTGTAGTCGGCCGGGCGCGTATAGATCGGGGGAGCCAGCAGATTATCCTGAAAAGAATCCGACAGGGCCGACTGCTCGTCGCCGATGGCTCCGGGAATAAGACGCACTATGGCATCGGTCATCACCAGCGCGGGGAGCTCTCCTCCGGTCAGCACATAGTCGCCTATAGAGATCTCCATAGTGACGAGATGCTCCCTGATGCGATAATCTATCCCCTTGTAATGCCCGCAAAGTATTATGACGTTCCGGAGCATTGACAGGCTGTTGGCCATCTTCTGATTGAATGTCCGCCCGTCGGGCGACGTGAAGATCACCTCGTCGTAATCCCTCTGCGATTTCAGATCGTTTATGCATGCCTCCACCGGCTGCACCTTCATCACCATTCCCGCCTCTCCGCCGAAAGGATAGTCATCCACTTTCCTGTGGCGGTCTGTGGTATAATCGCGGAGATTATGCACCACTATCTCGGCCAGCCCCTTTTCCTGAGCCCTGTGCAGTATGGAACATCCCAATGGCGACTCAAACATTTCCGGGAGCACGGTGAGTATGTCTATGCGCATTTTCAGTTGTCAGTTTTCAGTTGTCAGTTTTCAGTTATCGTCTTCAGTTGTCGGTCGCAATAAATCAGGAACGCGGGGCGGCACGTCATGTCGACGTTCCGCCCCGCGCCATATCCTTTTACCGGACAAGCGGGGCCCGGGGTGCGTTACGCGATCAATCGATCTCCTCGTCAGCCTCGTAGCCGCCCATCTCGCGGAGAGCGTTCTTCAGCATGACATACTGCTGGAAAAGGTGGTTGACAGGCACCTCGCCCTCCGTGTAGTCGTGCATCGGGCTCTTGAGGAAGAAGCTCAGGAAGCGCTGTGTGCCGTAGCGGCCGGCACGCATGGCCAGGTCGCTCAGGAGCACGAGGTCAAGACAGAGGGGAGCGGCAAGGATGGAGTCGCGGCAGAGGAAGTTGATCTTGATCTGCATGGGATAGTTCATCCAGCCGAAGATATCGATGTTGTCCCAACCCTCCTTGTTATCGTTGCGGGGAGGATAGTAGTTGATACGCACCTTGTGGTAGTACTGCGTATCCTCATCATTGCCGTGGCCATAGAGGTCGGGCTGGTTCTCCGGCACGAGGATGCTCTCAAGCGTGGAGAGCTTGCTGACCTCTTTGGTGCGGAAGTTGGCAGGCTCGTCGAGCACAAGGCCGTCGCGGTTGCCGAGAATATTGGTTGAGAACCATCCGGAGAGACCGAGGCAACGTGTGCCGATAATGGGGGCGAAACCTGATTTCACAAGAGTCTGGCCCGTCTTGAAGTCCTTGCCGGCGATAGGCATCTTGGTCTGCTCCGCGAGCTCCCACATTGCGGGGATATCGACTGTAGTGTTGGGAGCGCCCATGATGAAGGGGCATCCCTCCTTGAGGGCTGCGTAAGCGTAGCACATGGAAGGAGCGATGTGCTCTTTGTCATCAGCCTTCATGGCTGCCTCAAGAGCCTCGAGAGAGCCGTGGATCTTCTCGTCGACGGGGACATACACCTCAGTCGATGCGGCCCAGAGCACAACCACGCGCTCAACGCCGGTCTCCTTCTTGAAGTTGCGGATATCCTCGCGCACCTGCTCCATCATATCCCAACGGTCTTTCACGTCCTTGATATTGTCGCCGGTCAGACGCTTTGCATAGTTGTGGTCGAAAGCAGCCTTCATAGGCTTGATAGCCACGAGCTCATCCTTTACAGGCTCGATATCCTTCTCCTTGAGCACCTCTGCGTTGATCGCAGACTCATAGGCGTTGGCGGGATATACGTCCCACGCGCCGAATACGATGTCGTTGAGATCTGCCAGAGGCACGATATCTTTATAGTGGAGGTATTTCTTCTCCGCACCGCGTCCTACGCGGATCTTGTCATACTGAGTCATGGAGCCGACAGGCTTTGCCAGACCCTTGCGGGTCATGAGCACACCGGTCATGAATGTTGTCGAAACGGCTCCGAGGCCTACTACAAGCACACCGAGTTTTCCCTTGGGTGCTTCAGCTTTCTGATTTGCCATAATTGTTCTTATCAGTTTTAAGTTATTGTCATTTTGAAGGAGTCCGCACGCCTCTCACCCCGCTGCCGATGTGGGAACCTGGCATCCACTGCCGGAGGTTAAAAAAGCGTCCGCCGACTGGCGAAACGCGACTCTCCCTTGTTTTTGCGGCGTAAAATTACTGTCTATTTCCCATCTGACAAAACTTTTTCTAAGAAAAACGCCATCCGAATTCTTAAACTATCTTAACAAGATAAGATTTCAATTAAATTATATTAATTATCCTGCAATATCGCCTATATTTGTTAATTTGATTTAATTGGGCTTATCCGGATATTTGTCCCTTTTAAGCCATTAACAAGAATGGACGACGGCGCTTCCGGTTGTCACGGGAACGCCGTCGGTCCATAAACATAGGGATTATCACTCTCCCTCTATAAATGAAAGAGCTTCCGAAAGCGAAGCCACTATGTTGGGATGGAAAGCGGCATCCTCTTCAGCTGTCCATCCTTTCCCTTTGAGCCAGATAGCCTGGCATCCGGCTTTCTCGGCAGGCTCTATGTCTTTCTTCAGGCTGTCGCCAAACACAAGCACCTCTTCAGGCTTGAGTCCGAGCGCCTCTACTCCAAGAAGGAAAATCTTCGGGTCGGGCTTGCGCACGCCGACAACGGCACTTTCTATTATCTTCTTAAAATAGGAGTCGATATTGAAGTCCTTGAGCACGGTCTCTATATTACCATAAAAATTCGACACCAGCACCATAGGGTAGCGGCGGCTAAGTGCCTCAAGCACCGGACGGGCTTTCTCTACCGACGCTTTCGCCGACGCATAGCAGATGTCGGCCACCTTCACAGCCATACTGTCGACCGAGGCCGGAGCGAAATGCCCCATCTCGGCAAGCCGCTGCAGCTCTATCTGCATCTTTATGACGAGAAGGTCATGGAAATTATGGTGAGGTAATATATGCAGAGTCCGGGCGAGCTCCCGCTCCGCATACACATATACCTCGCGGAACTCCGCCTTGTCGGCGGCCACACCTGCCTTCTGCCAGGCATCCCATATCACCTCGCTCCAATGGTCGCCTCCCGTGTCGAGAGTGCCCCCGTAATCAAATATTATACCTTTTATCCTCTTTACGTCTATATTCATGATCAGATATGTTTTTCTCCGGCGTCATGACGAGGCCGGGAAAGTTTACTTATTTCTCAAGCTCCTTCACGAAATTCTTGCAGATTCTCTCATGACGGCACACCATATATATAAGAACGATGTTGAGCACCGTAAGTTCGAACGCGAAATATAGCCACGGCATCCTGAAGATCAGGATTGCGGCGAAAAGGGCGAATGTACGCGTATTGAACGAGAGGATGTTGGTGTATTTCATCAAGGGCTTGCTGGCCATCCTGAACCTGTCGCGGAAACTCTGCGGGATATCGTTGCCGTATTTCGAGCGCAGCAGACGGCGAAGCTGCTGCATGCGGGGGGTGCGCTTCTCCTGTCCTACTGTGTAGTTGGTATAGAAAGCCATGGTCAGCTTTTTCCAGAAGTCGCGTCTCCATGAGAGTTCATGAAATTTCTCCCAAAGCTGGGAGGCGCTGTCAAGCTCACTGCCCTCTTTCCCTTTGAGGAAGAAAAGATGGAACTGGCGGTAGTAATCGCCCATAGCGGCCTGGGTGGCATGGCAGAAACCGGTGACGACGGCCATGACCCATATAACCCAGTGGTGCGCGCTGAAGAATTCGCTCGTGACGTTCTCTCGCAGGCATATGGCCACATAGATGGCGGCAAACCAGAAATCGCCGCTGAGTCCGTCGAGTATGCGCCCTATGCGCGAATATTGCTTGGTCATACGGGCCAGCTGTCCGTCGGCGCTATCGAAAGAGTCGGCCCATACCAGCAGGATCACTCCGAGAATGTTTATCCAGATATTGTTGAAATAGAAAGCCACTCCCGCACCGACGCCCAGGAAGATCGAGGCAATCGTGATCGCGTTGGGAGTTATGCCGAGTTTCTTGGCAAGGAGCGCCCAGCCATATCCGATAGGGCGGTAAAATATCAGGTCGAAGGTTTCCTCCGTGTCCATCGACTTCAGAGAATCCTTGTAGGATGACTTTTTCCCTCCCCCGTTGTTGATGTCGTCTGTTTTCACTTGTCAGGATTTATGTTGTGCGCCTCGGCGCAATAATATTGAGTGTGAACAAAGTATTATTTATATGTGGTGTGAAACGGTGTGCCGGTCAGCGTTTCCGCCATTCCTTCACGGCGGCGAGCACGCATTTCGCTATCCAGGGAGCCGCCTCCTGGCGGCACGGGGCGAAACTGGGCCAGTCATTGAAGTCGATGATGCGTATCGTGCCGTCGGGATCTACTATGCAGTCGCCGCCATAGATTTTCACATCGAGTATGTCGGAAGCCTTCTGGCACATGTCGCGCAATTTCCCCTCATCGAAATGAAGCCCGCGGCTCTTGCCATTGACAGCCTCATGTCCATATTTGCTGTGTCCCTCGTCGAAGGGATAGAACCAATAGAAGAAAGGCTGGCCGCTCACTCCGTAGAACTTTATGAGATCGCCCACAAGATGGCGGTTGATCACGGCACGCTTTATGCCGCGGTAGAAATACTCATGGAGCACTTCCTGCGCCTCTTCCGGATGGCGGCAATAGCTGACGTCCTCCTTGTGCATGGCATGGAAGTCTCCGCGTTTTATCCAGCATGATGAGAATCCCGACTCCCTCAGGTCATCGATAACATTCTCGTTGGTATTTACTATCAGGCTCTCTGGATAAGGTATCTTGTTGCCGAGGAGTATACGGGTCATACGTTCGCGGGTGCAGTTCTCGATGCCGTAGCCGGAATTCACCACCAGTCTGCCTCCGTCTTCGAGAGCCTGCAGCTTGGCGATCGACGCCTGCTCGCGGCACATATTCAGCACCACGCTTTCCTCTATTTCGGTCTCGCGGAATTTCTCCTCGCTATATATATTGACCACGCAGCCCCTTTTTCTGAGCTGCTCCGCCGCGGCGTTGAAGATAGCCGCGTCGTTGCCTATATGATTGGGAGAATAGGCACCGGCCCTCATCACTCCCGCAATCTTTATCTCTGCCATAAAGAATCTGAATATTTGGTAATATACGGCGTCATTCGCCGCGTCGCAGAAAAGCCTCCGCGCCCTTTATGTCGGAGGCATGGTCTACGTCTACGATCTTGTTCATGTCATATGCCCGCAGGTTGAGTCCTGCCGCCACAAGGGCTCTCTGGAAGTTGCGCATGCGCCCTACGCCGCGGTCTATGCAATCGCGCAGCACGGGCAGCGCACTCTGCGAAAGGCCATAGATGCCACCGCTCACAAAGCGTATCCCGGGTTCCATAGCGTCGAGGAAACCTGTGATGCGTCCGGAAGTGTCAGTGGCCACATAAAGAGGCTTTTCATCGTCGATGAAACCCGTCACGGCCATCATGCCGTCGACCTCCGGGGAGGCACCGCGAAAAGCGTCGACATATCCACTGAAATCATCCTCGCGGAATATGGTGTCGACCGTGGTTATGATATACCGCCCTTTTCCCTCCATGAGCGAGGAGAGCTCGAAAAAGCTGTGCATGGAGGTGGGAGTGGTCTTCACCACGAGATTGAGCGGGCAAGGGAGCGCTGAGGAAAGGTCTCTCAGGTAGTCGGCCACCTCCGTCATCTCCTCATTGACGATGACGCTGACCGACTCCGCGCCGCATCGGGTGAATATTCCTATCAGGCGCCCGATCATCGGAGTGCCGCATATGTCTACGAGAGGCTTAGGGAGCGCCACCCCCTCCTGCACCAGGCGGGACCCCTGTCCCGCAGCTATAATGCCGAAATTCATAATGTCAAGACTGTCGTTTTTACTGTTCTGTGTCTGTCGGTTCGTCGGCGCCATCGTCCCCCTTTTCTGCCGGGCGCGGCTTCTGCTGACGTTCCTGACGCTCACCCTTCTCGGGCTTCTCGGTGATATATTTCTTCAGAGGATTGGACGATGCCTCCTCATAAGCCGCGCGTCTGCGGAATATGTCGATGGCCTTATATATGGCCTCACGCATTGACGTCGGATCCGCCATGCCCTTCCATGCTATGTCGAAGGCTGTGCCATGGTCGGGAGAGGTGCGCACATACGGCAGTCCGGCGGTGAAATTCACCCCCCTCTCCCCTGCCAGGGTCTTGAAAGGAGCAAGCCCCTGGTCATGATACATGGCCAGGATGCCGTCAAATTTCCTGTAGGCGCCGGTGCCGAAAAAGCCATCGGCGGCAAAGGGGCCGAAAGCCAGAATGCCCTTCCCCATGGCGCATGCCACAGCCGGAGCTATGATGTCGTTCTCCTCTGTGCCGAGAAGGCCGCCGTCGCCGGCATGAGGATTGAGCGACAATACCGCTATGCGCGGACGGTCGAACGCGAAATCGCGCACGAGCGAACGGTGGAGGGAGCGTATGGCCTCGTCAAGAACCTGAGGGGTCACGGCCGCCGCTACTTTCGAGATGGGAAGATGTGTGCTCACCAGGGCCACCCTGACATAATCGTCGAAGAGGATCATGCGGGCTTTCGCGCCATCCCCTATCCTGTCTTCAAGATATTCAGTGTGTCCAGCAAAAGAGAAGCCGTCGCCCTGCACCGCCTCCTTCGATATAGGAGCGGTGACAAGCACATCGATATCTCCGGATTTCAAAGCTGCCACAGCGGCCTCGAGTGCCGCCACCGCCGACTTGCCGGATGCTTCTGTCGCTTTTCCGGGAGTAAGCTCCGGCAATTCCTGGGCCACTTCCACTATGTTCACGCGTCCGTGCTGCGCATGCGCCGCACTCTGCACACGGTGGAGGCGCATATCTTCCAGGCCGAGCATCCGGCGGCACTTCTCCGCCAGCGCATGATGCCCGAATATCACCGGAGTGCAGAGTTCGGTCATCGTCTCGTCGGCCAGGGCACCAAGGGTCACCTCATAGCCGACACCGTTTATATCACCATGGGTAATACCCACTTTTATCTGTTGAGACATCTGTCGTTTAAGGTTGAGAGGAGATTGTTGTTAACTATTGATTATTGATTGCGTCCGGCGAGCATCCCGCAGGCCGCCATTATGTCTTCTCCACGCGAGCTGCGTATCGTGGCCGTGATACCCTTCGAGTTGAGATAATTCCTGAACATCACCATTCTCTCCTCGCTGCAGGGATGGAGCTCGGCACCGGGAATGGCATGGAAACGGATCAGGTTGACGCGACAGTCAAGTTTCCCTATGAGACGCACAAGCATGTCGGCATGGGCGATGTCATCGTTGACCCCCCTCCACATTATATATTCAAAGGATAATCTTCGCTGATGGCTGAAGTCATAGCCCTCGAGCATCTTAACGACGCTCGATATCGGGAACGCCTTCTGCGCCGGCATAAGCTGCTCTCGCTGCATGGCGTCGGCGGTATGGACACTTATCGCAACATGTACCTGGGTCTTCTCGAGAAGGTCTTTCAACTGCGGAAGTTTGCCGACCGTGGAGACGGTGATGCGTTTCGGACTCCACGCCATGCCCCACGACGCAGTCATGATCTCAAGCACCGGGAGGAGCGCGTCGAAGTTGTCGAGCGGCTCACCCATCCCCATGAACACCACATTGGTCAGCTCCTGCGCCGGTGTCTCGCCCTGACGAGGTGCGGGGGGGATGCTCAATATCTGGTTCATGATCTGTGCCGCCGTAAGCTGAGCCTTGAAGCCGAGACGCCCCGTGGCGCAGAAATAGCAGTTCATGCGACATCCCGCCTGCGACGACACGCAAAGCGTGGCCCTGTCATGATCCGGTATATACACGCTTTCCACATTGCGGCCCTCTCCGACATTGAACAGATACTTCACGGTGCCGTCGATCGATTTCTGCCTTGCTGCAGGTTTCTCACGACCCACCGTATAGTTCTCGGAAAGCCATGCCATGTTTTTTTTGGAGATATTGACCATCTCCCCGAAATCGGTCACCTTTTTCTTATATAGCCATTCGGCGAGCTGACGACCCACAAACTTGGGCATACCTCCCGAGAGCGCCACTTTCGTGAGCTCGTCGAGCGTCATGCCAATGAGGGGCATCTTTCTGTCTGCTGACTGCATGATGTGAATCGTGTTTAGAGTGTCGTGTGATTGCCGTGAAGGGCCGGCGCCTTATGTAACGGCGACGACCCTTCACGTTGTTATCGTTAACGGCGGGCTGGCGTCAATCAGTCGCCGGCCTCGAATTTGTAGATGTTGTTGACCACCTTGTCCGCGCCTCTCAGCATAGCGCCCGTATTGGGGTTGACAAGCTGGAAGTACTGCTGCTCATACTGCTGATCGTTGAAAGGGAAGTTCTCCTTTGCCTGAGAGGTGATCTGGTAGGCATAGACTCCGTTGTCGCCTTTCACCACAACTACCTTGCCGGGTTTTGAACCGGTGATCTTTCCCATAACTTCCTGATCGCCCACCTGAGGATTGTATCCGAAACGGAATGTGGGGTTGTTGACGGAAGTGGTGGCCATAGCCTGGGCTACGGAGGCCATGCTTCCTGACTTGGGCTGATACTGCTTCACGAGCTGGTCGCCGGCCTTGTCGCGGCGGGCCTTCTCCGTGGCGTAGTTCTTGACATCGGGATTGGTCAGGGGAGCGTAGTCGTCATATTCCTCGGTCACGGCCACTGCATAGAGCGCTGGGGTCATGGCGTCTTTACTCTCGTAGATGTGGCTCACCTGGCCGGGAGCGGCATCCATCACAACCCAGCGCACCACCTGACGGCTGTCGGGATAATAGCTGTTCATGCCAGCCATTCTCGGCACAGCCGGCGTCGAGGCCGACAGGCTGAAATCCTGAAGCGCGTAGCCGGCCTTGGCGGCATTGGCTATGAAACTCTTGGCATCGGGATTCTGATCAAGGAACTTCTCAAGTTTCTCCCTCTCGCCGCTCACAGTCTTGGTGCTCGGCTTGAGTTCGTATGAAATCTCGTCATATTCGTATACCTCCACAGGAGCCTTTCTCTGGGCCACCTGCGCGAGCACACGTGCCTGAGGCGACTCAACGAGCGTGATGTATTTGCCACCGGCTGCGAGCAGGGAGTCGAGCTGACCGTTCTCAAGGGCGCCGGTGCGGCCCTGTGCTGTAAACAGGGGAATCCACTGGCGGGGTTGAGCCATGACGCTGTCGGTGCCGAAACGCGAAGCGACAGAATCGACGGGAAGACCTCCGTTGAGGCTTGCGAGCACTTTATCGCCGAGAGCACCGCCGGCCACCTGCACGATGTTAAGCTGGATGGAGTCGGCCACCATATTACGGCGTCCCATCTTTACGATGGTGAAACCTTTGATATTCTCGGAGATAACCTTCACCTGACCGGGAGCGGCCCCGAGCACATAGTCTTTGACAGCCCCTACAGGGAGATCGGAAGAGCGGAGCTCCTTACGCGACACTACAAGACCCTCCTTCTTGAGTTCCTTGCTAAGTTGCGCGCTGCTGTCGCTAAGTTCCTCCACAGCCTTCACTGAAAGCATATGGGCGTCTTCGCGGTCGGAAGTGGAGGGAGCGATATTGACGGCGATAAACTTAACGTCTTTCGTGGGCTCCTCCACTTTGAAGAGAGACTTGTCTTCGTTGTAGGCGGCGGCTATCTCAGCGTCGGTCACCTTATATTTGTCAGCGTCGAGCTGTCCATAGGGGTGGAAAGCCACGTCAACATTGGAAGTGGCCACATAGTCATTATAGAGAGCCTTCTTGTCGAGGTCGTTAGCCTTGATTGTGCCGAAGAGAAGACGCTGGTACTGCTGGCGACGGATCAACTGCTTGGTCTCCTCCTCCATAGCGAGCCATGCTCTCTGGAAAGGAGCCATCTGAGCGTCGGTGAAGCCATTGCGCTTAGGATTGAAAATCACTTCGTAAGCCTGCTGGGGAGTAGAGATGCTGAGGCCGGAGGCGTTGAGCTGCTGTATGAGCTCGTTGATGCGGGGATTCACGGGGTTCTCCATGATGTAGAATCGGAGCTGCTCGCCCGAGGTCTGTATGCCGGCGTTGTCGGCTGCGTCATCGAGGAGACGCTCCCCGATCAGATTGTCGACGGCGAGCTGCGAGAGAAGCTGCGTGTCGTAGGCCGCATACTGCGCCGGGTTCTGGCGGCGCGCCTGCTCGAGCTGGCTGTTGAGCTCCTCACGGCGTCTGATATAGTCGGTGTAGTCGATTTTCTGGCCTCCTATCTTGGCCACCGTCGTGTTGTCGCCGAAGATATTACGGCTGTTGGTGAGCGCGTCGCCAACAATGAAGGCAAGCAAGGCCACGCCGATCACTATGATCAGCAAGACTGACTTGCTTCTGATTTTCTCTAATGTTGCCATTCTGTGCTATAGCTGTTTTTGTTGATTAATTCGTCGGTGGAAACGGCATCGCGGAGACCCCTCCCGAAAGAGATATCTCCGTGCGCGTTGTTTTGAGCACGCAAAGATAACACTTTTGGCTCAAATCCCCAATTTTATTAAATATTTTTCACCCAAACGGGGCGCCTTGGCGTATATTTACAGCCGGAAGCGCCCCGTTTGGTCAGTCAGTCAAGGCCGAAAGCCTTGCGTATGTCGTCAACGCGGTCGGTCTTCTCCCAGGTGAAGAGCTCGACTTCACGGGTGATCGGCTCGGCCTCATAGCGCGAGCGGAACGACTTCACCACCGTGCGCGGTTCCTGCCCCATGTGGCCATAGGAAGCGGTCTCGCGGTAGATGGGATTGCGAAGTTTCAGCGACTGCTCTATCGCTCCGGGACGCAGGTCGAAGAGCTCCTGTATCTTGTCGGCTATCATCTGGTCGGTGATGCCGGGGGCGGCTGTGCCGTAGGTATCGACAAACACGCTCACCGGGCGCGCCACGCCGATGGCGTAGCTCACCTGCACGAGCATCTCGCGGGCCACTCCGGCCTTGACCATATTCTTGGCGATATGGCGGCAGGCATAGGCCGCCGAGCGGTCTACCTTAGAGGGATCCTTACCTGAGAAGGCTCCGCCTCCATGCGCTCCGCGTCCGCCATAGGTGTCGACGATTATCTTCCTTCCCGTCAGCCCGGTGTCGGCGTGCGGCCCCCCGAGCACGAATTTGCCGGTAGGATTCACATGGAGCACCAGATCACTGTCGAACAATGCACGCAGCTTCTCAGGGAGCTTGGCCTTGACCCTGGGCAGGAGCACATTCTCCACATCCTCGCGTATTCTGGCGAGCATCTCCTCGTCAGCCCTCACCGCGGCCTGTGCGGAGTCGTCGAGCGGGGTGATGAAGTCGTCGTGTTGCGTGGAAATCACGACAGTGTGGATTCTCTTGGGGGTGCGGTCGTCATTATATTCCACCGTCACCTGGCTTTTTGCGTCTGGGCGCAGATAGGTCTTCAGTTTCCCTTTTCTGTAGTATGTCATCTCCTTCCCTTCGCGGCGTATGGCGGCGAGCTCGCGCAGCAGCATATGGGCGAGGTCGAGGGTCAGCGGCATGCAGTTGTCCGTCTCGTCGACAGCATATCCGAACATCATACCCTGGTCGCCGGCTCCCTGTTCGAGTTTGTCGCCACGGCTCACACCGCGGTTTATGTCGCCGCTCTGCTCATGGATGGCCGACAGGATTCCGAGAGAATCGCCGTCGAAGCGGTATGCCCCTCTGTCATAGCCTATCTCTTTGATAAGCTCGCGCGTGGAATTGTGGATATCCACATAGGCGCTGCTCCTCACCTCGCCGGCTACTACTACCTGACCGGTGGTGCAGAGCGTCTCTATGGCCACATGGCTCTCTGGATCGCGTGCAAGGAATTCATCAAGGAGAAGATCGCTGATCTGGTCGGATACTTTGTCGGGATGTCCTTCCGACACGGATTCTGATGTGAACAAATAGCTCATTTCTGTTATTTTAATGGTCGTTAATCGCCGCGTCGGTGGCTATGCTCCTTATCCGACACGGCATAAAAATAAGGAGCACACGGGAAAAGTAAAGACTCTTGCCGAATGCCCTGCCATGTCTCTCCGTGCTGCGGCGCAGACGGAGAGAGGGATAAAACCTCTGGTTGTGCAGTTTTAGCATTTTTTCAAGTGGTTGCAAGCAGCCAAATTTTTCCACTTCCGGATTCGCCGGCCGTCATGGTCTCCGAATCCGGTGCAAAGTTACAAAAAAATAAGTTCCCCGCAAATACCGGGTTCCTGAAAAAGACTTAAAAAACATGTCCGGGCGCTACGCATCGCGGCGTAGGCCCGGACACGTTTCTTATTTACTTTTTTATTTTATCGGCGCTCATCATGAATTCGAGATGCGCGCCCCGCATTATGTCGGAATAATCTATATATGGGAGATTGTATTCCTTACCATCAAGGAGCACGCCGGCGACATATCTGTTTTCCGGTGAGTTTCCATGGGCAGTGATCCTGAAGACGCCCCCGGGCACATCGACAGCCACCTCCTCGAAAAGGGGGGAGCCGAACCAGTAACGGCCGCTTCCCGGCTCCACTTCGTAAAGCCCCATCGACGAAAGCACATACCATGCCGACATCTGCCCCACATCCTCATTGCCGGAGAGGCCGTCGGGATCTGTGGAATACATCGTGGAGAGAATCTCCCTGACAAGGTCGGCGGTTTTCTCCGGCTCACCCGCCATGGCATATAGATAGGCAGTGTGGTGGCCCGGCTCGTTGCCGTGGGCATATTGTCCGATGAAACCCGCCACGTCGGGCGAGATGTCGTCGCCCTGCAGCTCCGAGGTGACGGTGAAAAGGGAATCAAGCCTTTCGAGCATCTTTTCCCGGGAACCGAAACATCCACGCAAGCCATCGATGTCATGAGGCACGAGCCAGGTGTACTGCCATGCGTTACCCTCGCAGTAGTCGTTGGCCCTGTGTGACGTGTCGAACTCATTGAACGGATCGCGCCAGCGTCCCTTGCTGTCTTTCCCCCGCATGAACCCGACCGACGGATCGAAATAGTTGCGGTAAGACTTGCTTCTGTCGGTGAAGTAAGCATAGCGCGCGGAATCACCCATTGCAAGCGCCGCACGACCTACGGCCCAGTCGGCCAGGGCATACTCCATGTCGTAGGCCACCGACTCGTTGAAAAGATCGAAAGGTATGTATCCATATTTCTGTCTGAGGCCGTTTCCCCGGACAGTGTCCATGGCGGTCTTTATCAAAGCCTCATACGCCTTCTTCTTGTCCACCCCCGGGATATCCTTCACAATGGCGTCGGCCACAACGGGGAGAGCGGGATTTCCAACCATGCAGTCTGTCTCACATCCCCAGAGGTGCCACACCGGCAGACGACCCTGCTCTCCGCATATTGCCGTCATGGTGTTGATCATGTCGCTGTAGCGTTCAGGCTGCGTGATGCTCAGCAGCGGCATCGCCGCGCGGTAGGTGTCCCATAGCGAGTAGGTGGTATAGCAGCGGAATGGCGCCCCTTTCACCACCGTGCCGTCGGCCCCTCTGTAGTCGCCGTTCACGTCGCAGAATTCCGACGGTGCCACCATCGTGTGATATAGGGCTGTGTAGAATATCTTCCGTTCCTCCGGCGTGCCTCCGGTTATCCTCACTTTCGAGAGTTCCTTTTCCCAGAGTTCCGCCGCATTGCGCGTGGCCCCCTCGAAATCCCAGCCGGGAAGCTCGGATTCCAGATTGGCTATGGCCCCCTCTTCCGACACGGCGGAAAGGCCCACTTTCACCAGCACGCTCTCGCCGTCGCCTGTGCGGAAGTTCACACGGCCATACAGGCCTTTTCCGTCAGGCGTCTCGAGACTCTCGAACGGACGGGAGAAATCAATGACGAAATACACTTTCTGATTGTCGGCCCAACCCTTTGAATGACGATGGCCCGTGATACGCCGGTCTCCTCGCACCTCCATGCCGAAATCCACAGCAAGATCACCACCTCCGTTCTGAAGGTCGATCACGATGGCCGATTCGTCAGAGGCCGGGAACGTATAGCGGTGGAAGCCGGCTCTCGATGTAGACGTCATCTCCGCGAGGACGCCGTAGCGCGTCAGGGGCACGGAATAATAGCCCGGACGAACAATCTCCCGCGAACGGTCGGCATACGACCATAGCCCGGACCCCACGGAATCCAGTCTTCCGCGCTCATATCTCAGATCGCGGCCCACCACCGGCATCAGGGCCACATCCAGCAGGTCGCCGCACCCCGTGCCGGAAAGGTGAGTGTGGGCGAACCCTATGACAGTGGAGTCGCTGTCATGATAGCCCGAACACCAGTCCCACCCCTGGGATACATTCACGGGGCCGACCTGGACCATACCGAAAGGCACGTTAGCGCCCACGAAGACATGTCCGTGTCCACCCGACCCTATCTTCGGATCGACATACGACGTCAAGGTGTGGCTTCCACCGGAAGAACATCCTCCGGCCACCGTAGCCACCGCCAGGGCTCCGGCAAGGATTTCAAAAAAACGTTTCTTAGACATAGATTAAAGGGTTTTGTATGCTGACACTGTCAGGCCGTCACGCGGCCCCGTGGCCGCCCCTGGCCGGATTCATGGTTGAAAAAAAGCCGCGGATCCTTAGAATCCGCGGCTTTGTCGGGGTGAGGCGACTCGAACGCCCGACCTCTACGTCCCGAACGTAGCGCGCTAACCAACTGTGCTACACCCCGATTGCCTTAGCGGGTGCAAAGTTAGTCATTTTTTGCGAAACTACAAAACTTTTTTCTGTTTTTATCTCTTATTTATATTTCCCGGCGCCCCTATAGACCTATTTATGCAAATTTTAGGGATGTTTAGCACTCAAAATTTCTTTAAATCGATTGCTTTTGCTAACTTTGCTATTCCAAATTTAGACACGCTTTAACAGTTATCCGCCATGGCTGAAAGAATCCCCCTGTGGAAAAAACTAAACCTCAGTTCCCTGATGATCGGAGTAGGATGTGTGATCGCCGGGATGGGGGCTGCCTCCCTGTATGGCAACCTCATGATCCTTTCGGGCACTCTGTGTATGGTCTTCGCGGCCTTCTCGCAGCTCTCCGCCAACATGGCCAACCGGTATTACGACGAACGTCATGCCCTCGGCGCTGGCATCGACCAGAAAATATCGGCCAAGCGGCAGCCCACAGCATCCTCGATGCTCAAGGAATGTGCCGTGGCGATGTTTCTCCTCGCGATAATGGTCGGCCTCGCCATTCTTGCCATGTGCGGATGGTGGGTGCTTCCCATCGGCATCTTCATCGTGGTGGCGGGATGGCTCTGCAGCAATGGCGAGACCCCGCTGATGCGCACCCCTCTCAGCCCACTGGTGGCATTCTTCCTCTTCGGCCCTGTATGCGTGATCTCCTCTTATCTCGTGCAGACGATACCTGATGCCCTCCACCCCATAGGCTGGTATGACGTGCAGCCCGCCGTCTATATAGGCATCGCGTTCGGATTCCTCGCCGCCAACGCCAATATCGTCTACAACTACGTGAGATACTATCCCGACCTGCGCAACTGCCGCTCTTCAATGGTCACGGAGCTGGGCAGAAAAAACTCGAGGATCATATTCCTCGTCTCGACATTGGCATCGTTTGCCACAGCCTTGGCCATGTGCCTGTCGCCCGACACGCATTCCGGATGGCTCGACTTCTCCCCTGCCATCGTGCCACTGTGCATAAACCTCTACGTATGGCACAAGATGCGCAGTCTGCCTCGTCAGCAGTTGTATAGGCTTATCGGAGTGGCCAACGCCAATGTGCTCCTCACGGCGCTGATATGCTTCGTAATCTTCACCCTTACCGGCCTTCCCGATGAAAACCCATCCTCTTACTTCGGTCTCTGAGCCGCCATCGTCTTCCGATGCCCCGCATGACGCCGACCTATAAAAAAACGACATTTATTCTAAAAAAACCGACATTTAATCTTAACAAACAAAAAAACACAACTTCATGCTAACAGAAAAAAGGAGCAGCATGCTCCACGGAATCCTGCTGATCGCATTGTTCTCGTGCGCCGCGTTCTACATCGGGGGCGCCAAAATATTTGTTGAGCTCTCGTTCAGCCCGATGATCATAGGCATCATCCTCGGCATGCTCTACGCCAACTCCCTGCGCAACCATCTTCCTGAGACATGGGTGCCGGGCATCCAGTTCTGCTCGAAAAAGATACTGCGCCTGGGCATTATCCTCTACGGATTCAGGCTCACCTTCCAGGACGTCATCAACGTCGGCACCGCCGGCATCGTTGTCGACGCCATCGTCGTGGTGGTCACGATACTCGGGGGCGTATGGGTCGGCAAAATGCTTAAAATGGATAAGGACACGGCTCTCCTGACCTCCATCGGAAGCGGCATCTGCGGCGCGGCAGCCGTGCTCGGCGCAGAATCGACGATACGCACGCAGCCCTACAAGACAGCTGTGGCCGTAGCCACTGTGGTGATCTTCGGAACCATCTCGATGTTCCTTTATCCTGTGGTCTACCGCACGGGCGCGCTCCAGCTCACTCCTCAGGAGATGGGCATATATGCGGGCTCCACGCTCCATGAGGTGGCCCATGCCGTAGGAGCGGGCAACGCCATGGGCACGGAAGTCTCAAACGTGTCGATCATCGTCAAGATGATCAGGGTGATGATGCTCGTGCCGGTTCTGCTCGTGCTGGGATATGTGGTGGCGCGCCGCAAGACCTCCGACGGAGGCGCCGGCAAGATCGCCATACCCTGGTTTGCCGTAGGCTTCCTGGTGGTGATCGGCTTCAACTCACTGTCGCTCCTTCCCGCGGCAGTGGTCGATGTGATCAACTACATCGACACCTTCCTGCTTACAATGGCCATGGCCGCCCTCGGCGCAGAGACAAGCATCGACAAGTTTAAGAAGGCCGGCGCAAAGCCCTTCATACTCGCTTTCGTGCTCTACGCATGGCTGCTGGTAGGCGGCTGGGCCCTCGCGCGCTACGTAGCTCCGCTGTGCCTCTGAGGAATTTTGAATTTTGAATTTTGAATTTTGAATTTGAGATCAGTAATTTTAGCTGATAGCTATTTGGAATTTGGAATTTTGAATTTTGAATTTTGAATTTGCGGTCAGTAATTTAGCTGATAGCTATTTTGAATTTGAGATCAGTAATTTTGCTGATAGCTATTTGGAATTTTGAATTTGAGTCACCAGGTTGTTAGTCGTTAGTTAGCCATTAGAGCATGGCTCCGGAAATTTATCAGAATGACTAATCGGCTAATGACTAAAAGCCAATCAACTAATGACTAACGACTAACTGGCTAACGACTGCAAAAGAATGGCCGGATTCCTGGAGATGGAATCCGGCCATTCTTTTGCAATATCGTTAAAGGCCGAGGTCTTTGAACGTACGCGGTGCGGGGGTCTTGGGAAGCGCCTTGCGGCTCTTGAGCTGCTCGAGCGCCACCTCTATGGCCTTGTTGAGCTGCTGATCCTCACCCGCCTGCTCGCGGATCGGGTCGTTGTCTATAAGTATGTCGGGATCCACTCCGTGATTCTCCACGATCCATTGCCCGGTCTTGGCGTCGTAGTTGGTGAAGAAAGGCACTCTCACATCCGTGCCGTCGACGTAAGGCAGCGAACCGCTGATGCCGATGATGCCGCCCCATGTGCGCGTTCCTATGACGGTGCCGAGTTTGTTGGCCTTGAAACTCCAGGGGAACAGGTCGCCGTCGGATGCGGAATATTTATTGATCAGGAGCACCTTCGGGCCGACATGCGTGGCATCGGGTATGGTGCCGTTTTTGTCGGAGTTGCGGCTCATGGTCAGCCTGTAAGGTTCCCTGAGCAGACGTTCTATCACCATCGGGCTTATGTTGCCGCCGCCGTTGGCGCGGTCGTCGATGATCAGGGCCTCCTTGTCGAGCTGCGGATAATAGAGACGCGCGAACTCCTTGAGTCCGGCAGGGCCCATGTCGGGGATGTAGATGTAACCCACCTTTCCTCCCGTGGCTTTCTCCACCTTGGCGATATTGCCCTGCACCCACTCATGATGATAGAGGGGATATTCGTCGGCTATGGGGCTCACCACCACCTTGCGCGGGGAGGCGCCAGAAGCCGAGGCGCTCACGGTGAGCTCCGTGAGGACACCGGCCTTTCCGGCCAGAAGACTGTAGATGTTGTCGACAGACTTCACGGGCACACCGTCGACGGCGGTGATGAAGTCTCCGGCCTTCACTCCGAGTCCCGGCTCAGCCAGCGGCGAACGCAGTTCCGGAGTGTAGACATCACCGGGGATGATGCGGTCTATGCGGTAGTTGCCGCTCTTGTCGCGGCTCAGTTCGGCGCCGAGGAGCCCCATGTCGACGCGCTTAGGCTGCGGCATCTCCCCGGGGTTGACGTAGGCATGTCCGCAGGCGAGCTCGGAGATCATCTCCCCTATCACATAATTCAGGTCAAGACGGCTCTTCACATATGGCAGCAACGCGCCATATTTCTCTTTCATCGCTTTCCAGTCTACTCCATGCATGTTCTCGAGATAGAAACCGTCGCGGAAAGCGCGCCACACTTCGTCGAATATCTGGGCCCATTCCTGCTGGAAATCGATGGTGGCGGTCATGGCCGAGAGATCGACGGGATCTTCGAGCGACACTTTCCCGGAGGGGAGCGGAGTGACGTAGAGTTTGCCACGGGAATAGAACACGGCCTTGTCACCCTTGTCGCTGACGGCCATCATGGCTCCGGGAGCCACATTCTCGTTCTTGGAGGTGGCGAGGTCGAAGACGCTGACTCCGTCGGAAGAGCTGTACCACACTTTCTTTCCGTCGGAATGGAAATTGCCGTAGTAGTCGGAACGCAGGGGCAGTTTCACGAGGCGCTGCGTAAGGCCGTCGGCATCTATGGCCACTGTAGCGTCAGCCTCCTTTTTCTCCTCATCTTTAGCGGCCACGCCGTCGGTAGGCAGGAAGGGGGAGGGAGTGGAAGCCGAGAGCATGGCGAGATAGACGCCGCCCATGCGGTTGAACGAATGGTTCCACTCCGTCTCGCTGTAGTTGGGGTTGAAATCACGCTCGGAGCAGAACACCAGGTAGCGTCCGTCGGTGCTGAACACCGGGGCCGAGGAGTTATACCATTTCTCCGTCACGGGAAACTCCTTGCCCGATGCGATATTCCTGACATAGACCACACCCATATTGTTGTCGCCCGAACGGGTATAGGTGATCCAGCGGCTGTCGGGGGAGAAAGCCACCCCGCGGATCTCATGGGCCGGATTGGTGAAGAGAGTCTTCTTCGCGCCCGAAGCGGCGTCGACGGCCACCACGCGGTTCTTGCGGTCAGTGTAGACTATTGTCTTGCTGTCGGGGCTCCAGGAGAAATCCCTTATATAGGTGTCATTATCCTTCGTGAGCTGACGCGGCTCACCCCCTTCCGCGGGCTGCAGCCATATCTCGCTCTCGCCGGTCTTGTCGGCGATATAGGCTATGTACTTTCCGTCAGGGCTCCAGGAACCTCCGCGGTCGTTGGAGTCGGAAGAGCGGGTAAGGTTGCGCGTCACCCCCTTCTTCACGGGCACGTCGAAGATCTCTCCGCGGGCCGTCAGTACAAGTCGCGTGGCGTCGGGGTTTGAGCCGAACGAGCGGATAGCGTCGCTGACATCGCGCAGTTCGGGGCGTGCCTGCGTGTTGTCGGCGTCGAGGGAGATCTCCACGCGGCGCGTCTGCCGTGTGGAGGGGTCGAGTTCGTAGATCCATCCCCCCTTCTCGAAGACTATCCTCTTGCCGTCGGAGCTGGGGAATTTCACGTCGAAGTCAGAGAAGTCGGTCACCTTCTCCGTCTTGCCGGTCTTGGTGTTGTAGACGAAGAAGTTCATCGTCATGTCACGGTCGGAGATGAAGAATATCTCGTCGCCGATCCACATGGGGAAGATGTCCTGTGCGGGATTCTCGGTGATGTTGGTCACGCTCTTTGCCGCCGGATCGTAAATCCATATATCGTCGGCCATGCCGCCGCGGTAGTACTTCCATGTGCGGAACTCTCGCATCACCCTGTTGTAGGCCATCTTCTTCCCGTCGGGAGAGAAGCTTGCGAAGCCCCCTTCGGGGAGTGGTATCTGCTGCGGCATCCCACCCTGCGGCGACACTTTCCAGAGCTTTCCGTCGAAACCGTCGCCGATACGGTTGCGGTAGACGATCGAGGCTCCGTCGGGAGTCCATGCTGCCACGATATTGTTGGGGCCCATGCGGTCGCCGAGGTCGTCGCGGGAGTTTGTCGACGTGTAGGTGAGCCGCTTCGGCTCACCCCCCTCGGCGGGTATGAGGTATACCTCAGTATTGCCGTCATATTGTCCGGTGAAGGCCACACTGCGTCCGTCGGGAGAGAAATGGGGAAAGATCTCAAATCCCGGGTGCGAGGTGAGCCGGCGTGCGGTGCCACCCGCGAGGGGTGCCGAATAGAGGTCGCCGGCATAGGAGAACACCACGTCGGTGCCGTTGGTTGCCGGGAATCTCAGAAGTCGTGCCTCGGCGGCATGCGATTCCGCCAGGCCTCCTGCCGTCAGTGCGGCGGCAAGAATCATTCCATATGTCTTCATATTTTTGATTGTTGGTTTTTCGTTTTCCGTTGTTTGTTGGTTGAGGGATTCGACTTCGTCAGACTGCGATTAAGCCTCACGCGGAGGGGAGGAGTTTTTTTGCAATTAGTAATGAGCAACTTGCAATTAGTAATTTAATCCTCACGCAAAGGCGCAGAGGGCTCGCAGAGTTTTTAGTTGTACCGAGGCTTATTCCTGCAATGCTTCAATAAGACGGTTATATTCTGCAAAATAAACTCTCAGGCGTGAGGAATCAAGTCGAGGAAAGACTTTCACGAATTCAGATACTTTATGATATTTTTTATTACTTTTTCTGTAAAGTCTTGCTAATTCACCACTTGGTTTGGCAATCTCCATAACATTCCTTTTGGGTAATGAGGCCGTAGAGACATCAGCATCCTCAAGTATGTCGGGTTGAGACAAAATCCAGGCCTCTGCTTCCTGCACCATAAAGAAAGTATTGTCTTTATTCAATAATTGTCGGCAAACAGGTTTTTTATTGTTGTAGCCAGCCATTATCGTCATCCGATTGTCTTCCGTAAGCAAAGTATCGGCATCAACCAGAAGGAATCTTTTCTCATTAGGTTGGAGAGGTTTTGTCATAAATTTATCAATGACTTGAGTGATTCCATCGCCCATGATTATCTGTGGCATGTTTCTTTTAAGCTCCTTTTCCAGTAAGGAAGAAAATGCCTTACGAAGATTTCCATTGTCAAGATCGGAAGTTCCCTCTATATAGAGAGTCTTTTTGATTTTCGTTTTCATGATCGATAAAGGTCAAATCAGATGGAGGTCATTCAGTAGCGGTTGCCACCTAAATCACCGTTACGCCATAAACGACCTGTAGAATAGTCTAAGGCCCAAGCCTGAAACTCCTCATCATGGAATGTCGATATCTGAGTGGCATTATCAGCGTCTTTCTCGCATACCATTACATCACTTACATTCAACTGGTTCAAGACATATTCATTATGGGTGGAAATGATAAACTGACTTTCTTGACATACCGACAATATACCTTCGACAATCTCAGAAATCATGTCAGGATGCAAACCGGTCTCGGGTTCGTCAATACATACCAATGCTCCTCGCCTATTATTGTAGATGATAGCCAGAAGACACAGATAGCGTAAGGTACCGTCAGATATATGGGTGACATGGATGGAGCGCGTCAGTCGGTCTTCCTCAAGCATCAATTCAATATTTGATCCCAGAATGTTGAAATCGATACCAGTATAATTAGGATTGACATCATGAAGAGCCCTGATAATCGCCTTATAATCAGATTTGTTGTTGATTTTTATTTGGTTGAGCAATTGAGGGAGGTTGGCACCGTCGTAACGCAGTCTCGTTGCTCCTGTGGGTAAGACAGGTTTCCGGATAGGGCTTTGCAACGTAGTATCGAAATAACTGTATGCAGCAATAGTCTTGATAGCCTCCCGGAGCGCATATATCTGGATATACCTGTCTTTATCCACGACCTGACTGAAGATGGATTCAGTGCCGTCATCAAGAACATATTCTACCTGATGCTGATCATTGGAGGCTCCTTCCATAGCGAAACCTTTTCCGTTTTTGATCCTGAAGTAGCGATATCCCGAGGCGGTCTTCAAAGTCTCGTAAATGCTATAATTCTGAGTAGATGATACTTTTGATATTGTTATAGTATATATAATCGGCTCCATGAATCTATACCCATACCGGGAGAGAACATCCGGATCAAATTCATATCTCAAAACAATATCCTTACTCTCATCGCCCTCCTGCTCGCCGGCATAAAGCATTGCATCAAATCCTCCCCATTGATTGAGGAAAAGATCCTGAAGACCATCTTCTGTCACGACGGTCTTCAAGACGTGGATGGCTTTCAGGAAATTAGTCTTTCCCGAGCCATTGATGCCGATTAATGCATTAATTTTTCCCAACTCCACTTTTATATGGCGGAAGCTGAAAAAATTGTCAAGTGCGATTGATTTGAGCATTTTGCTGAGAATAAATTATTTTGAATGATGGTGTGTTTGAATTTTTAGTCGGGATAAGACTGTTTTAAATTCAACCATACTCCAAGACAAAATTACGTAATAAATACGAGTAATCCAAATTTTTAAGTTTTTCAGTTGTCAGTCAGTTGGGGGTTGTCGGTTGAGGGGTACGACTTCGTCAGACTGCGATTAAGCCTCACGCGGAGGGGAGGAGGGCTTTTTGCAATTAGTAATGAACAATTTGCAATTAGTAATTTAATCCTCACGCAAAGGCGCAGAGGGCTCGCAGAGTTATTTTTTAGGAGAGGGCGGTCAATTCAGCATTATCTTCGGCATTATCTCCGGCCTCTTCCTGGAATTCTCTAAAAACAAATCCTCTGCGAGCCCTCTGCGCCTCTGCGGGAGATTATAAATACCGTCTCGAAACAATACCTTCGCGTGGTGCAACCTGTCGTCATAAAAGCCTCACGCGGAGGGGAGGAGGGCTTTTTGCAATTAGTAATGAACAATTTGCAATTAGTAATTTAATCCTCACGCAAAGGCGCAGAGGGCTCGCAGAGTTATTTTTTAGGAGAGGGCGGTCAATTCAGCATTATCTTCGGCATTATCTCCGGCCTCTTCCTGGAATTCTCTAAAAACAAATCCTCTGCGAGCCCTCTGCGCCTCTGCGGGAGATTATAAATACCGTCTCGAAACAATACCTTCGCGTGGTGCAACCTGTCGTCATAAAAGCCTCACGCGGAGGCGAAGAGGGTTCAATTACCAACTGCAAATTGCTAATCAGTTGTCAGGGAGGAGAGTTCGTCGCGGGTTACGATCTGGTAGTCGTGGACGAAACCGGTGCGGGTGCCGGTATAGCGGTAGACGATGCCGAGGCGGGCGGCAGCCACAGCCGCCAAGATGGAGTCATTTCCGATTCCTCCATCAAGTATGGCCGACGTCCTGCGCTTATTCCTCTCCACAAGATATGGCTCTATCTTGGCGAAAGAGGTGGCGTTTTCATCCACAAGATAATTATAGACCATATCATAACCTTTCACAGAGACGTCGTGCAATGTCGTGGACAGGCCGGCATCCTCCGGGAGGTGGCGGTTGATATTTTCTGTCATCCTGAGGAGATTGTCATATGCGGCAAGTGCCGATCTCTCCTTTTCCTTTGCCACGGCAGTGAGACGCGTCACATCGTCGGGTGTCGTCACAAGGTCGAAACCGTCGCCGGGGGCAGCGGCATAAAACCTCCAGCAAATATCGAGATCCCTTGCCTGAGCGACATCAGCTATGTCGCGGCATTTTTCCATCATCCTCTCCTTGAACGCGTCAAGAGCTGCCGAGTCGGCACGCAATGTCTGCAACATCTTCCCGGCACCTGCCATCATAAAATCACGGTCGAGAGACACCGCCACAACAATCATGCCGTTGTCATAGTGCGCCTCCTCAATCACATATGAACCGTCATATAGAGGCATCTCATCATTCACGGCCTTAAGTTCACGGTTTACCTCAAGAGCTTTAGAGGACTCCCCGCATCCCGTGGTGATGGCCACCATACAGAAGATCAAAAGACTGAAAACCAGTTTCCCGATTTCTATTCTCTTCACTCGCCTCATAGCAGCTATGGCAGATAAATGTTTCATGATCTAAAATTTATAGTTTATAAATCCTGTCGTCAGACATCATACAGCAAAGTTAGTAAAAAATTTTTATTATGGAAGTTTTTCAGTCAGTTTTGGTTGTGTGGGAAAATAAGAAAGGGCCATGAAGCTGTCTGCGAGATATCGGCAGACAGGTTTTCATGGCCCTTTCTTCTGTTTCTTTGTCAACATCGGCCTACCGATGCTGAGAGCCATCCGCGGAAGTGCTGCCTGATCGTTATGACAGCGAACAACAATTTTTAATTAGTAATTAGCAGTTTGCGATTAGCAATTGTAATTTGCATAATTAATTCATAATGCACTTAATTAATTCATAATGCATAGTGCATAATGCATAATTAGCAGCTTTAGCTCGAAAAGCTTCTTTAGCTACTAATTGTGCGACTGGGGACGGGGCTTCCGGGGGCCGGGTGCAGTCGTTGCTAAGTCCAATTACCATGCGCGAGACTTTTATGAAGCGACCGGAAGCAGCGAAGCTTGCTGCAATTTTGAATTTGGAAT
>ERZ836877.1686-NODE-1686-length-32522-cov-7.147042_pt1 | contig 32522 bp, 21 predicted proteins | sample MGYA00519469_ERZ836877 | MGnify/ENA primary metagenome ERZ836877 (study PRJEB31850, sample SAMEA3708809) | human gut metagenome | biome: human gut; feature: human-associated habitat; material: faeces | place: China | collected 2014 ... | reverse complement strand
ATAAAGCAAAACCTTATTCCGTCAGAAATAACCAAAGCGCAAGCTAATATAATTTATGCAAATGAAGCCGATGTACTGAATGTAGCGATGTTTGGTCTTACCGCGAAGCAATGGCATGATAAATACCCGGATTTGAAAGGTAATATCCGTGACTACGCTTCTGTTAATGAATTAATATGCCTGTCAAATATGGAGAACTTAAATGCCATATTCATTGAACAGGGCATTTCCCAGCCGGAGCGAATAATCAAACTAAATCAAATCGCAATTCATCAGATGAGCATACTGGATAATGACAATAACGAACGAAAATTATTGAAATGAGTCCTGAATATCTGATATGACTTGATACGCACCAATAACGACTTGCGTTGTCTGGAAGACATTGAGGCCATCTATGGAGTAAATAACTCAGAAATCGTTGAGGAGGGGGTCGTCGTCGCCTTCGGAGCCGGGGAGGACGGGTGCGGGCGCCGGTTTGGGTGCGGCGGGTTTTGATGTGGGTTTGGGCTGAGGTGCGGCAGTCGGCTGCACGGGCGCGGCGGGTGATACAGGCGCGGCCTCGGGAACGCGGTCAGGCTCGTCAGCCTGATCGGATATGGCTGATTCCTGAGCCGGCGCGGCAGCCTCGGCCTCGGGGAGGGTCTCGATATCCTCGGGCAACAGGAGATCGGCCTGAGTGTCGATATAGTTCTGCTCCTCGCGATAGCGGAAATATTCGTCGAAACTGCGGCCCTGCTCGAGAAGCACACGGAAATCATCGTCGCTGATGGCAATAGGACGCACTCCGGCGGGCAGACGGAACTCGGAGGAAGATGCCATGACCTTGCGGTAGTGATTAAGCTCCTCCATATTGTCGAATCCCCGCACTATGATCATGCCGAGACGACCGAAATTCATTGTTTCGAGATCAAAATCCTTGACTACAAACGAACGGAAGTTATGGCGCGCTATCTCGAAGAGGAGTTGCGGCGCCGACACTTCGTCGGTAGCAAAAGTAAAGATCAGAAGCTGTTTCTGCTCGGGGTTGAGGGTGAACTGAGCCGCATCGCCCGAATCGATGAGGGTGCTGTCGTTGCTCAGGCGCAAGTCCCAGAGCATTGTGCGCATATTGGAGCCGCCCTGCTGCAGTTTACGGCCCTGTGCCATTCCTTTGAGCCACGCCGAGGCGATCGGTGTGAGATCCGTATCGGGATAGCGCTCAAGCATGTCGCGGAGCACGGCATTGAATTTTTCCGGCTCGCGGTCGGTGACATATGCGAGCGCGTCGAGAAACATGAATTTCGGCATGAGCTTGCTCATAGGATAGTCTGTATTCATCTTCTCGTAGGCTGCATGCACCTCGGTGTTGCGGTCGGCCAGATATGCCTCGTAGGCTTTCTCATACATCCCGAGCTGCACATCGTCCATGCGGCGCAGGTTCTCGATATAATCGGGATCTCGGAGTGCCATGCCGTACTTAGAGTCGGGAAAATCGTCGAGAATAAGACGGCGATAACGCTCGGCAAGCGCCGTCTGCCCCTGGCGCATATACATTAGATAGAGGTTATAGTAGGTCTCCAGACGGTAAATATTGTCGGGATATTGCTCGAGAAGGCGGTCGAATTCGGAGCGCGCGGCGGGATAGTCCTCAAGTTTATCCTTGAGAATGAGGCCCATGTTGTATAATCCTTCCTGAATTACTTCGCCCGCAGTGGTTTTCTCGGCATCCGTCTTCGGAATCTGCGCCAGATAATACTCCGGATAGTGAGGATCGTTGGCCTTGTCGGTCTCGCCCTCTTTGGCCTCGGTCTCCTCCGGAACGCCATCGGCCACAGCCGTGCTGTCGGCGGAAACGTCCTCGGCATCGGCACTCTCGAAATCGTCGGTATTGAAAGTGGTCTTATTGCGCCGACGCCAGTCGTCTTCAAGCTTGCGCGAGCCCCAACGCTTCTGGAAATCGGTGCGCCCTGCATTTTTCACCGACGTATTGTAAAAATACCACGAATTGTCGGTATTGAGGTTGAACTGCTGCGTGGTATTGTCCTGAAGACTGCCGGGCTGCCCCTGCTGGTTTGCAAGATACTCCTCGCGCCGGGCCTGTTCGGCTTCCTCTTTTTCTTTCTTTTTCAATTCCTCGATAATCTTCTCTACCACGGCGAGCTGCTGTTCGGGCGTCATCGCGGCAAGACGCAGGAGCGAATCCTGAAGTTTCACATTCTGGGAGTAGACGGCAAGCTCGTCGAGCACATCACTGCGGCGCTTGAGCGAATCGTAGCCCGGATAAGTCTTCGGCAGTACCGGAACGGCCTCGGAATAGCAGGGCTGGGCCAGATCATAGTCGCGCCGGTCGAAATAGAGTGCGCCGAGACGGAGCTGGTTCATGGCCTTGTCTATGCCGTTGCGCGTGGATTTTTCGTTGGCAAGCACATAGTTTTCGATTGCCTTGGCCGTATCGCCGCGTGAAAGGTAGAGATTGCCTATGGCGTAATATATCTGGTCGAGATACTCCTTGTTCCGGTCGTAGCGGGTCATGCGTTGCAAGGCCTTGACTTCAGCACTTATATCAGCACCGTCGAAGACCTCGCTCTGCTTTATGCGGGCGTTGAATTTAGTGCGGTAAGAAGCCGACGAAGCCCCTCCGGCGGCGCCGAAAGCCTTGTAGGCACGCGCGCGGTCGCCCATGCGCTCATAGAGTTGCCCGAGAAGAAAATTCAGACGCGTTTTCTGCGCTCCCTTGGCCGCCCGCACAGCCCGTTCGAGATATGGTACGGCGGAGGCATAATCATTGGCGTGGATATAATAATCGGCATATGCGCGGTCGTAGAGCGAGCGCAGGCGCCCCGAGGTAAGTTCGGTATCCTTGATACGTGTCAGAATCATTTCCGCCTCAAACTGCCATCCGAGCGCTATATAGCTCATCGCCTGCATGAGCCGGGCTTCGGTGACAGTGGCCGGAAGCCAGCTGAAGTGCTTGCCGATGTAGAAATAGGTCGAGGCCGCGCCGAGAAAATCACCGTTGTAGTACTGGCTGCCTGCAAGAAGCATCCACGAATTGTGCAGGAACGGATTGTATTCCTCGCGCTTCATCCATTCCCGGTATTTGGGATCGCGGCTCTTTCCGGCCTTCTTAGCCGGTTTTTTTTTGATTGAACGCACCTGGATAGCCTTCTGAGCCTTCTCGATGGAGCGTGTGAAATCGCCCGACGGCTGGGGCGCCGATTCGTCGGTTTTTGCCTCTACGGGGTGCACGAAGAGAAGACGCGAGAAGTCGTCCTCGTATTTGCTCTCCATATCGGCGAGAGTCTCGTCGAAATGCGTCTCGCCGTTGTAGTGTATGTTGTATCTTGTGATAAATTCCTGATACTTTCGCGAGGCGGCCGTATTTTTGCGCGGCGAGCATGAGGCAAGCGCCACGACGGCAATCACCGCCGCAAGCATGCGCAGCATCATATGGCCCCGGCGCGATGTCATGCAGGATTTTCCTCCTTTGGTGAAGGCGGATAGGCGATACGCGAATGATATATGGTCATCAGACGCTTGATGAATGCCTCCTTGATCATCGCCACATCGCGGAAAGAGAGCGTCGATTCGTTGTGGAGGCCGTCGGCGATCTGACTGTCGACAATCTTGTTGACCAGATCGGTGATAGCCTCGCGGGTATGCTCCTTCAGCGACCTGCTGGCAGCCTCGACTGAATCGGCCATCATAAGTACCGACGTCTCGCGTGTCTGCGGGTTAGGCCCGGGATAGGTGAATGGCGTCTTATCGATTTCCTCGCCCGGATGCTCCCGACAGCAGGTGATATAGAAATATTTGGCCATGCCGGCACCGTGGTGTTCGCGTATGAAGTCCTTGATGACCTGCGGCAGTCCTGCCTTGTCGGCAAGCCGGAGTCCGTCTGTCACATGATTTACCACAATCGAGGCACTACGCTCGCAAGGCAGGGCGTCGTGGGGGTTCACGCCGTGCTGGTTCTCGGTAAAGAACGCAGGATTGGCGAGTTTGCCGATGTCGTGATAGAGAGCGCCCGCACGCACGAGCTGCACGTTGGCGCCTATACGCTGTGCGGCGTCGGATGCGAGATTGCTGACGGCTATGGAATGGTTGAACGTGCCGGGACATTCGTTGGAGAGGCGAAGCAGCAGCGGATTGTTTATATCGGCCAGCTCCACGAGCGTCACCACCGATATGAAGCCGAAGAGACGCTCGGCGGCGAACATGAGCACATAGGCCATCGATGTGAGGGCAGCATTGACAACGAGGAATATCACCATACGCCATGTGAAGGCCTCGAGAGAGCCGTTCATCAGCAGCTCGAGTGCGAAATAAGCGACGATATAGGCAATCGCCACGACGCCCGAGGTACGCAGCAACTGCGAACGGCGGCTGAGTTCGCGCAGGCTATAGACAGTAACCGTCGAGGCGCAGAACTGGAGGAATATGAACTCAAGGGCAAAAGCCGTGACACCGGCGCATATGAGCGTTAGGACGTACGAAACAAAGATAGCCGTACGGCCGTCGAAGAACACCAGTACCAAAATCGGCACTATCATCATCGGCGCGATATATATGCCCTGGGCGATGAAGTAGTTCAGACCGACAGACAAAAGGAAAAAGACCGTCACCAGAATGAACATGAACGACATGGCACGCAGGTTGCCGTACACTTCGGGACTGAAGAAGTAGAAATAGACAAGTAGCAGGCTCATGAGTACGGCCACATAGAGGAACTGGCCGAGAAGCATGAGATATTTGCTCTGGTTCTCACGGCTGCTGAGCTGCGACATCATGGTCTCGTAGGTCTGCAGATTGGTGAAATCCTGACTCGTTATCACGGCCCCCTTGTCGATGATCGTCTGACCCTGAAGAATTATGCCGCGGTCGGCGGTGAGGGTGAGATAGTCGTATTCGTAATGACGGCGGCATTCCTCCTCGTTTCGTGTGTAGTTCGGACGCAACAGATTCTGAAGGTTTGCGCGGGTAAAATACGAGTGAAGATCGGGATCGGTGATCACGGAATCGAGGTAGATATAGACATCGCGCGGCGAACTGAAACCCGAAGTGCTCATTTCCGACAGAATGTTCTTCTCGAGCAGACGGACATGAGGGAGGCGCCCGGCATCGATCTCATCCTTGGTACTCATGTCGACCACACCAGAAGCGTACACCTTGCGCAGTTCGGAGCCGAGGCGGTGTCTGAGATTGGTGCCCGGTGCTTCGGGCAGACGTCCGACGATAGTGTCTATCATGAGCTGATTGAGCTCATAGATCGGCACGAAATGCTTGTCGAGAGTATCGCGGGCGGCTTCGATTGTAGCGGAATCGGGATGGACGGGTATGTCGAAAGGCGCTATGAGCTTGGCGTAGTTCCACGGGCGGCCGGCCTCGTAGTTGAAGCGGTTGGACTCGGGATGCGGATAGAAATATACTATCACTATGGTCGCGGCCAAAGCTATGAGGATATGCCTGAGCGTCGTCTTTTTCATAGTCGTATCAGTGGATTCTTGTGGCCGAACGGACGCCCTGCACATTCTTGACGCTTGCGCAGAGACGCTCGACCACCTCGACATCGCGCACACGCACCCAGAGGTCGCAGGAGAAAACCTCGCCGCTGGCCTCTATGTCGAGTTTGCGCAGGTCTATGCCGAGAGTCTGAGAAATGAGATATGTCAGTTCCTGAAGGATTCCGTGGCGGTCTATGCCCTCGATATGTACGTGGGCAGAAAAGCGGTCGTCAACCTTGTCCCATTCCGTAGCCACTATCCGCGAGCCGAAACCGGCCTTGAGCACCTGGGCGCGCGGACAGTCGAGCGAATGGATCTCCACGAGGCCGTCGTCGTCGATATAGCCCATCACATCGTCGCCGGGGATAGGATTGCAGCAGGGAGCGAGCTTGAAGTTCGGATTACCGTCCTTTGTCGAAAGACGGTATATCTGCCGTGGATTTATCGGTTCGGTCAGTGGGGCCGGAAGCGAGGGCGTGGTTTCCGTCTTTTTGCCGAAATTAAGCAACTTGGAGAAAAGTCCCGACGACTGTTTGGGCTGAGCGGCAGCCTTGCGCAGAGGCTTGACCAGAAATTCACCGAGCATTATCTCCTGCGCGGCCAGCTGGCGGCACATCTCATCGCGGTTGCCGACATGGAATATACCCTGCAGCTTGGTGATGACCATGTTGGTATCGGGAATATCATGGGCAGCCAGCCAGGAGACAAGCATCTCATTGCCTGCGGCTATAAGGGGCTGGGCTGAACGGCGCAGGGCCTGGCGCAGGCGTGTGCGGCCTTTGGCTGTCACCATATGGTTTTCCCATTCCGGCTGGGGCATCTGCGTCTTGGAAGTAAGCACTTCGGCCTGGTCGCCGCTGTGCAGCTCATGCTGGAGAGGCACGAGTTTATGGTTGACCTTGGCGGCTATGCAATGCATGCCTATCTCGGTGTGGAGAGCGAACGCAAGGTCGAGCACGGTCGATCCGGCGGGAAGCGTCACAGGCTCTCCCGCAGGAGTGAACACTACTATCTCCGATGAGAACAGATTTAGTTTCAGCGTACTCAGAAAGTCGATGGCACTCGGCTCGGGATTGTCGAGAATGTCCTTGATGGTTTTTAACCATGCGTTCAGTTCCGACTCTTCGTCGCCTTCGCCGATCTTGTATTTCCAGTGGGCGGCAAAGCCTTTTTCAGCAATCTCGTCCATGCGGCGACTGCGGATCTGCACCTCTATCCAGTTGCCGTCAGGGCCCATAACAGTCAGATGGAGCGCCTGATAGCCATTTGCCTTGGGCGTCACCACCCAATCGCGGGTACGGTTGGGGTGAAGCTGATAGAGATCGGTGATGGCAGAATAGATGCTCCAGCACATGTTTTTTTCCTTGCTCTGGTCGTCGCACTCGAAGACGATACGCATAGCATAGAGATCATAGACCTCCTCGAAAGGCAAGTGTTTGTTTTCCATCTTGTTATAGATGGAATATATGGATTTGAGACGCGCCTTTGCCTCATATTTTATGCCGAGTTCATCGAGTTTGGCCTTGATGGGAAGCGAAAAATCGGTATATACGGCTGTACGGTGGGGGCGCGTGGCCTCGATTTTTTTCTGAATGTCAGCGTAGATGTCGGGATGTTCGTGCTTGAAGCTCAGATCCTCAAGCTCTGTCTTTATGGCGAAAAGACCGAGCCTGTGGGCCAGAGGCGCATAGATATAGAGAGTCTCGCCGGCGATCTTGTAGCGCTTGTTGGGCGCCATGGAGCCGAGGGTACGCATGTTGTGCAGACGGTCGGCCATCTTGATGAGCACAACGCGTATGTCCTCGCTCATGGTGAGCAGTAGCTTGCGGAAATTCTCGGCCTGCACCGACGCACGGTCGCCGAAAATGCCGCCCGAGATCTTGGTCAGACCCTCGACAAGCTGCGCTATCTTCGGCCCGAAGTTCTGCTCTATGTCTTCGACGCTGTACTCGGTGTCTTCGACTACATCATGGAGCAGCGCGGCGCATATCGACGTCGAGCCGAGGCCTATTTCCTGAAGCACTATCTTGGCCACGGCGATAGGATGCATGATATAGGGCTCGCCGCTGCGTCGCCGGATGCCATGATGGGCTTCCTTGGCAAAGCGGTAGGCACGCTCTATTATCTCCACTTTCTTGCGGTGATTGCTGCGGAGATAACAATCCATAAGGTCGCGGAAGGCCGCCTCGATCATGCGGTCGTCTTCCTCGGGGCTGTATATCGCGTTTCCATTCATATTGCTTACGAGCCAATTAAATACAAAAATAGCAAAAAGGCACGAGCCCCGCAAGTTTTTAACAGTGGTTAAGGGTTGGGTGGGTTAGGGGTTATGGGTTAGTGGTTAGTGGTTAGTGAAGGGTGAAAAGGGTGAAAAGGGTGAAAAAGGTGAAAAGGGTGAAAAAGGTGAAAAGGGTGAAAAGGGTTGGAGGGTTTGATCGGGCAGACCACCTTTAGCCCCCACCAACCTTTAATTCTTCACTAACCACTAACCCATAACCTTTCACCCTTCACTAACCTTTAACCCTTAACCTTTAATCACCACTAACCCAAACCCGCCTCACCGGCCGTCTGTCTCGCGGAAGAGCAGCGACGGTGGCACGACGGCCTCTACGGCGGGGTCGGGTTTACCGAGCGATATGCCTATGCCGGCGGCGGAAAGCTGCCGTGCAAGCTCGGGCTTGCCGCGAAAACCATGGACAATCCACAGCTGACGCGGTGCAAATGCCTTGTGAAGCTCCATAAGACGCCCGTAGCGGCGCACACAATGCACGACCAATGGTTTTCCCGTTTTTTCGGCAATCGCGGCCTGACGCATGAATACAGCTTCCTGACGCTGTGCCGGTCCGCCGCGCAATGCATCGAGACCGGCCTCCCCGACAGCGACAACACGTCCGTCGGCCACCATGGCCTCAAGACGCGCGAAAAGTTCCTCAGGCACTTCGTGTCCGGTGCTCCAGGGATGTATGCCTACCGAATACCAGGCGGAGCCCGGCACGCCGTCCATAGGCTCGTCGGGCTCTATAGAGCATACCACACCCGGACCAGTGCGGCCGTGGGTGTGGATATCGTTGAAACTATGCAGGTCGGGGATCATGGCACGGGATCGTAACCGCTTCCGCCCCATGGATGACAACGGGCTATACGCTTCAGAGCAAGCCATGTGCCGCGAAACGGGCCGTGCTTGCGCAGCGCCTCGAGGGCATACTGGCTGCAAGTGGGCGTGAAACGGCATGCCGGAGGAGTGAGCGGCGAGATACAGGCGCGATAGAAGAGTATGGGCAGCATGAGCACCCATACCAGCGCCTTATTGATGAATTTCAGCATCGGAGGAGGAAGAGTATTTTGCCGCTAATGCGGCGAGAATGCGGTTCATGGCGCGCTCGACGGCGCTGTAGTTCATGAGCCTGTCGGCCACATAGACGAAGCCGAGGTCTATTCTGAGGCCGTCGGGTAAGACATATCGGTCACGGTTGAGGCGATAAGCCTCGCGGACGCGGCGCCGCATGGCCACACGGTCGACGGCGTGGCGCAGACGCTTCTTGGGTATGGATATGAGGAATGCCACAGGAGCGTCGGAGGCGCGTACCTCATCGGTACGCGCCACCGCACGTAGTGGATAAGCCAGGGTACTGAACTCCGCGCCGCCGGGCCCGAACAGGATTTCGATGGCACGGACGGAGCTAAGTTTTTCCTTCTTACCGAGGCCGTATTTTTTCATATATCAGGCATTTGCCGCGACCTCGCCGTTGTTGCGGGCGAGATAGAGGTCGAGGGCGGCAGTCATCGACGGAGCTTCGGGCGAGGGAGCCTCGAGGTCGAGACGGAGACCGGCATCGGTCACCGACTTGGCGGTTGCCGCACCGAACGCGCCGATCTGAAGATCGCCCTGCTTGAGATCGGGGAAATTCTTGAGCAGCGAGTCGATACCCTGAGGGCTGAAGAAGATGAGCATATCGTAGTCGAAAGGCTCGTCGGGAGTGAAATCATTGCTGACAGTGCGGTACATCACCGCAGGAGTGCAGTTGAGCTTGTTTTCGGCAAAGAGAGAGCTGTCGGCGCCGTTGTTGACGTCGCTCACCGCGAAGAGGAATTTCTCGGTCTTGTGCTTGAGCATCGAAGGCACGAGATCGGCGAGTTTACCGGTCTTGGAAGCGAAAATCTTGCGTTTGCGGTATACTATATACTTCTGAAGATAGTTGGCCACTGTCTCGGAGGTGCAGAAATATTTCATGGTCACCGGAATGGTGATACGCATCTCCTCGCAGAGACGGAAGAAATTGTCGACCGCCGTCTTGGCGGTGAATATGACGGCTGTGAATTCGGCTATGTTTACCTTCTGGGCACGGAATTCTTTTGCGCTGAGTCCTTCAACCTTTATGAAAGGACGGAATACAATCTCGACGCCATATTTCTGCGCTATCTCGAAATAAGGCGATTTATCGGAAGCCGGTTTCGGCTGGGATACCAGGATTTTATTAACCTTCACTTTGTCAGGGATTTTAATTCACATTCACGCGGCCAGGAGTGCCTCAATATAGCTTAAAACCGCGTACAACGCCAGTACAGGAATAATTTCTAAGGCGCAAAGGTACAAAATAAAATAAAGCAAAGACCGTATTTTGTGGTAAAAAATTCTAAACCCCTTTCCGATAAATACTATTTTACCCGCTAAAAAGAGCGCGCCAGATACCCACAGAAGAGGGTCGCGCCACTGCGGCATGAAGAGCATGAGAAGCACCGGCACCACAAGCGACAGACCCGTATAGGCCTGTGTGGCAGTGAAGCCTGCCAGCCACATCGAGCGCCCCGCCGGGGTGCTGAATGCATAGCCGACCGTAGAGTAGGCGCAGAGCTGGAAAAGATAGTATCCCGCGGTCACGCCGATGGCGCACAAGACGCCCGCGAAAGTCGGCTCAGTGCTCCATGGCGTAGCGCAATAGAGAGCGAGACCCCCGAAAACGACAGTGAGCATTATCAGGATCAGCGAGGCGCGCAGAGGAGCCTTGTGGATATCGTCGAAGGCATTCTGACGGCGCCTTACGCTCCATAGGGCCGTGCGGTACGATTTGAGGGCGCGGCGTATGCCACCGGCACTCAGACCGGCCACGGCAAGCGCCGCCGCCACAAGCACTCCGAGAGGATCGATCTGCCCGAACGACGACGGGAGAGTCTGAGGACTCAAGCCCTCGGCATGCCCCGAATGTGCCTCGGCATATTCGCGCGCCGCCACTATGCTGTCGGCCCACTGCTTTTCGGCAAGGCGCCCGGCCTGTTCGGCCGTGAGGATATGCGGCGCCACGGTATCGGCGGCGATAGAATCGACCATCGAGGTCGATATATGCGGAAGCGCCCCCTCGACATACTCGGGAGGATAAGGCAGCCGCGGATCTATCCACTGCTGCGGCGTGCGCACATGCAGGCTGTCTGCTGAAGGCATGTTGTGTTCGAGGTTAGGGGTTATGGGGATATGGGTTAGGGGTTAGGGGGTAAAGCTTCCTGAAATTTTCTGCTAAGACCGGATATCAGTTTGGCAGTAATCTGAAAGCCATATTGTAATTTTTCAAATGTGGCTTTATCCAGATAATTCAAATCAACGGCTATTTGCAGTTGACAGTATGCTTCCATTAAAGACCCGAAAGCAATGTCCAGAAAATGGACTTTTTCCTTAAAAGAGTGCCTTCCGCTACCCTCCGCTATATTGGAAGGAACAGAAATTATACTTCTCTGTATCTGCATAGTCAATGCATATTGCTCCTGTTTGGGAAAATTCCCCAAAATTTTATACACCTGCGAAACAAGAGTCCTTGCTTCGGTATATGCCTGCAGTTTCTCGAATGAAAAGCTCATATCATTAACCTTTAACCATTAACCCATAACCTATAAAAACTAAAACTTGGGCGAGAAGGCGGTTGCGGCAGGGGTAGCCAGGGCGTATTCGACGGCTTCGCGGGCGGTGGAGACAACGCGGTAGAGGTCACGGTGGTCGGGACGCATGAAGCCACGCTCTATCGAGGTCTCGAGCATGGAAATGAGCGGATCATAGTAGCCCTCGACGTTATAGATGGCTATATTTCCGCCGAAGAGACCGAGCTGGCGCCAGGTGATGGCCTCGAGAAGTTCTTCGAAGGTGCCTATGCCCCCGGGAAGAGCCACGACGCCGGTGGCAAGTTCCATCATGAGCGCCTTGCGTTCGTGCATAGTGCCGACAACACGGAGTTCGCTCATGCCGGTGTGGTGCCAGCCGCGGCGCTCCATAAATTCTGGAATCACGCCCGTAGCGGTGCCTCCGGCAGCAAGAACGGCATTGGCAACCTCGCCCATGAGGCCCGTGCGGCCGCCTCCGCATACCAGCGAGGCTCCGGCGGCCACAATCTCGCGGCCCAGCGCGGCGGCAGCACTGTGATATACCGGCGCAAGAGTGGCCGAAGAAGCGCAATAAACAGCGATAGCTTTCATCTTTTTTGGGGTTAGGGGTTAAAGGTTAATGGTTATGGGTTAGTGGTTAGTGGTTATGGGTTAGTGATTAAGGAGTTATAGAATCAGGTCAAAAGTCCTTTAACCTTTAACCACTAACCATTAACCCATAACCTTCAACGCTCGGAAGCGGTGCGGAGGTAGGCTTCGATGCCTTCCACAATCTTTTCGGCCATGCGGAGGCGATAGGCCGGGTCGGCGAGCATTTCCTCTTCGGGAAGAGAGGACATGAAGAGGCCTTCCACAAGGGCATTGGGGTAGTCTGTCGGCCCGTTGAGCGAGAAATTGAAGTTGCCCGTGAGACCGAAGTCCACCAGGCCGAGGCTCAGCATGGAGCTGTGGATAGCTTCGGCCAGACCGAAGTTGAAGAGGTGTTTGTAGTAGACGCTCGTACCCATAGGAACAAGCGGATTGCCCGAAGAGTTGTTGTGCACGCTCACGGCAAGGTCTACACCCGCCTCTTTCCATATGCGCTTGCGCTCCGACATCTCGGGGCCGGTATCGCCCTCGCGGGTGAGCACCACCTTGGCGCCCTTGGAGCGGAGTATTTCGGCTGCTTTGAGCACAATGTCGAGATTCACGTCCTTTTCGAGAAGGCCGGAGGGCGACCGCGCGCCGGGATACTGACCGCCGTGTCCGGCGTCGAGGCCGATAGTGAGGTCTTTTAGGGCAAGCGAGGCCGGACGGTGACGCACGTCGATGACGAGCGAGTTGCGGCTGTAGTAGATGCTGTATCCCCAGTTGTTCTTGTCTTTGAGGCGGATATAGAATGTCATCACGTCAGCCTCCTGATGTATGTCGACGAAACTTACAATACCGGGAGTACCCTTGCGCACGAGCCAGTTGGTGTTGTTTGTCACGCCGTAGAGCGACACCTTGAGCACCTGAGGCTCGATCTCGGTGACACTGCTGTAGGCCACGCGGCGAGGCAGATTCACCAGCAGACGGTCGCACGAACCGGCATTGCTCAGTGTGGCCGACCCCGAATTGACCACCGCAGGATCGAATTCGCCCTCATGCACGTAGCTCTTGGGTACGTAGGCATAGCGGTTTTCGGCGAGGCGCACCTTGTAGAGCGAGCCGTTCTCGCCCTCGAGCACAAGACCCACGCCCTCGTCGAGGAATCCCATCTTTGAGCCGCCGAGGCGGTCGGCGCCGTTGCCGTACTGCAGATATGCGCCAGAGTCGGTGAGGGCATAGCGCGGAGTGTCGTATATCACGTCATGGCGCACCTCGGCCGGCTTCGAGGGCTTGGGCTCGGTGAGCACGACAGTACGCTTGACCGTATTGGTTCCCTTGGCGGTCTTCACCTTCACGGGAATGGTGTTTTTGCCGTCTTTGAGGGTGATTTCGGCGCCGAAAGAGCCGGTCTTGTACACATGGGCCTCCTTGCCGTCGATCCAGGCCCGTGCGCCCGGCTCGGTGATGCCGATAAGGTAATATGTGCTGCGGGCTACGGTATCAGGACGCCCCTTGTCACCGTAGATACGCAGTTGAGGCTTAGCCGCCACCGCGCCCAGAGTCATTACTGCGGCAACTGCCGCCAGTATGATCTTTTTCATATTCTTATATGGTTAAAGGTTAAGGGTGGAAGGTGAAGTTAATTGTTCTGATAACGGGCTTTCCCTTTCACCCTTCACCTTTCACTCTTCACTTCCCTTTCACCTTTCACTTTTCACATTATCAACTATTTTATTTCCTTACCGCCTTGAGAATAGCCACGGGAATATCGGTATTGTTGTTGAAGCCTTTGAGGGCGTCGGCGCCACAGCCTACGGCGAATACCGGCACAACGTTGCCCGAATGGCTTGTGGTGGTGAAAGCGAGACCTGAGGCGTCGTTGAACATATTGAACACCTCGACGGCAAATGCGTTGAAATTGGCGTAGAGCGTCTTCTGGTCGGCGGTATTGCGGAGTTCGAAAGTATCGTCGAAGAGCTTTTTAAGCCGGGCTTCGGCTTTCTCGCTCACAGGAATATGGGTGAAGAAACCGAGATTTTCAGACAGATACTCCTTCATGTCGTTCCATGTGAAGATGTTGCGGGTCTTGAGCATGGCCTTGCAGAAATTGCTGAATTCTTCTTTCGACACCTTCTGATAGTCGATATTGGCCAGGCCGCCCTTGCCGCCGCGCTCCTTTACGATAGCCATGCCGCCGGTATCGTGGTCGGCGGTGACGATGATGAGGGTCTCGTCCGGGTGCTGGCGGTAGAAGTCGAAAGCCACGCCGAGAGCCTGGTCGAAGTTGAGAATCTCCTTGATGGCGGCGCCACCGTCGTTGCCGTGGAGGGCATGGTCGATGTTGCCGCCTTCGATCATCATGAAAAATTTGTCGGGCGATGTGCGTTCGAGCTGCGTCAGGGCCGCGCGGGCAATCATCGGCAGGGTGAGAGCGCCGGCGATGGAATCGATTGTATAGCCGATATTATGGTCGGATCCGCCCTCGGGATTGAGCACGAGCACACGGTCGGAGCTGATGGCGTCGATACCCTCGGGTCCGCGCACTATCTGGACACACTCGGCGGCGAAGCGGTCGAGAAGATCGTTGGGCTTGCCGTCGGTCATGGTACCGCGGAGGCCTGCGCCGGCTACAAACTGATAGCCGCTGGCGGCCATGTCGCAGCCAATCTCGTAAAGCATGCCGCGGTTGGGCACATGGGTGTAGAACGCGCCGGGAGTGGCGTCGTCGGGCGCTACGGACGTCGCTACGGCCACGCCGTAGCCCTCGTCGAAGAGAATCTTGGCCACGGAGGTCACGGCCACGGTGTCGGCATTCATGCCGAGCATCGAGTTTTTGGTCTTGGAGCCTGTCGAGAGAGCCGTGCCGGCGGCTGCCGAGTCGGTTATGTCGGAATTGGCCGACCATGTCTGCGACCAGCCGACGACAGGAAACTGCATCATGTTCAGAGGCTTGTCGTTGCCGAGAATATTGCGGTTATAATTCTGGGCCGCCATCACGGGACCCATACCCATGCCGTCGCCGATGTAATAGAAGATATACTTCGGCGCCTTGGCCGCAGCGCCGAGCGCCACAGCCGCAAACAGAAGAAACAGATAATTGCGAAATTTCATATGGTTGGTTGTTATAGGGTTAGTGGGTTAAGGGTTAGTGGAGAGGGGCGAGAAGCGAGGGGCGAGGGACGAGGGACGGAACCGTGACTATAAATTCATAAACCACAATTCATAATTTGCATAATCCATAATTCATAATCCACAATTCATAATTTGAAGAATGGTGTCGGCTATGCGCCGGTCGTTGGCGAGGCGGGGGATCTTGCGCTGGCCGCCGAGCTTGCCTGTGGAGGCGAGCCAGCGGTCGAAAGTGCCTGCGGGTACTTCGGTGAGCTCGAGACGGCCGAGGAAGATTCCGCCGGAGCGCTTGGCCTCGTAGTCGGAGTTTACGCGCTGCAGGGCCGCGTCGAGCACATCGGCGAACGCCTCAGGGCCGCAGGCTGGACGATGCGACCACTCCACGAGCCATTGATGATGACCCTTGGTGCCGCACGAGGCATAGACCGGTGCCGCCGTATAGTTGGCCACGGAGGCGCCTGTACGGGCGCAGGCCTCGGCCATGGCCGCCTCCGCATTCCACACCATCAGCTCCTCGCCGAAGGCGTTGATGAAGCTCTGTGTGCGTCCTGCGATGGATATGCGCAGCGGTTCGACGCTCTCTATACGCACTGTGTCGCCGATGGCATAGCGCCACAGACCGTTGGGAGCCGATATGAGGAGCGAATACACTCTGCCCTCCTCTACCTTCCACGCGGGCACGACAGCACCCCCATCCGCAGGCGCGAACTCATAGAAGACGCCTATATCGGGCAACAGACGCATGCGGCCGCCCTCGCGCGTGTCCTGCACGGCGAAGAAGCCCTCGGAGGCGTTGTAGTTCTCGATATAGCGCATTTCGGGGCCGCAGAAAGCGGCATACTGGCTTCTGTACGGCTCGAACGATATGCCGCCGTGGAAAAACACCTCCAGACGGGGCCATACGTCGTGTATGCGGTCGGTGCCGGCACGCTCCATCACACCCCGGAGCACCGTCATGAACCACGACGGTACGCCCGATATGTTGGTGATGTCGCTTCGGAGCGACCGCTCTATGAGCAGGGGCAGTTTCTCACTCCAGTCGCTCATAAGAGCTATCTTTTTGGAGGGTACGCGCAGGAGATTGACGGCCGGATTGATGGCATCGATAAGAGTGGCCGACAGATCGCCCACTCTCACACCGCGTTCAAGTCCGGTCAGCTCGTTGGCGAAGCTGCCGCCGAGAATGAAGCTTTTGCCGCCGAAAAGACGGCTCCGGGGGTAAAGCGCCAGATAGTGTGCCACGGCGGCGGCGCCTCCGGCATAATGGTTGTAGCGCAGCGAGTCGTCGGTGATGGGTATGTACTTGCTCTTTCCGCCTGATGTGCCGCTCGACTGGGCATAGCGGCGGCATATGCCGGGCCACAGCACATCGCGCTCGCCCCCGACCATGCGCATCACCTCGGGCCGAAGATCTTCATAGCTCACCACGGGCACCGCCGAGGCATAGGCCTCATAGCTGTCGAGCCGTCCGAAGGCATGCCGACACCCGTAGACAGTGCCGGAGGCACGGCGCAGAAGACGCGCGAGCACGGCGCGCTGGGTGCGCTCCATGCCCTCGGGATCAGCCCATAAAGCGGCTGAAGCAGCACGGCGACGGAACACGGGCCGCACCAGAGGCGTAAGATTAAGCATACGCAAAAGTACGAAAAAAAGTTAGAAGTTAGGAGATAGAAATTAGAAGTTAGGGGCGAGGGGCGAGGGACGAGGCGTGCCGGAGGCACGATGATTGTGGATAACCCCGGGCAGCGCCCGGGGTATAGGCCGACATGAGGAATGAAGCCCCGGTGGGGCGATTTGTGGGACTGCGTTTTAGACATCACAAAACGTCCCTCCGGGACTGACTTATGGGGTGTTCCGACTCCCCGGGCCCTGCCCGGGGTTATCCACAACCGTTGTGCCTCCGGCACAACTTTCATACGCGAAAAACGCCCGACGATGAGCGCGCGAACGCGATACGACGTGCCGGAGGCAAGGTCATAGTGGATAGCCCCGCCATCACACAGTCCCGGAGGGACGGTTTGTGGGGCCTCTCTACGACGCCACAAGACGTTCCTCCGGGACTGTGTGTCTTTTTATGACAGATAACCCCGGGCGCTGCCCGGGGTTATCCACTATGACCGTGCCTCCGGCACGTATTTTCTAATTATTATTTCACGAGGACCTTGGTGGCCTTGTTGCCCTGACGGCGGATATAGAGGCCGTTTTCGGGATTGGCTACGCGCACACCCTGCAGGTTATAGTACTCAACAGGAGCGTTCTCATCAACAACAACATCGTCGATACCGGTTTCGGTGATAGCGGTATATGCGATGGGATAGAGCTGGAGAGTCTCGTTATTATTTTTATCTACGTAATACGAAACTGCCAGTTTAACATTATAGAGACCGGCTTCTACTGAAGGGACATCAGCGAAGTTATTGCGGAAAGTATATGTTACCTCATCTACAGTACCATCAAAATTGGTCTTTGTAGAGCCGGTAGCAGTAGCAGCGTCAAACTTAACGTTCTTGAGAACGACCACGCGGTTCATGTCTGCCTTCGAAACGCTTGTCACTTCGGCAGGAACAAAAGTAGTTGTGCCGGAAGCGGCGGGCATTGTACCTACGGGCTTGATTTCGTCAAGACCGTTGAAAGGAGCGTACTGACCTTCCCAGCCTGCAGGAATGATGTCGCCTACTTCATAGCTTGTTGAGCCATAGATCAGTGTAGCCTCTCCATCCTCGGTCTGTGCATAGCAGTTAGCACCATTTACATAAGTAACGATGAGGTCGAAACCGATAAGACCCTTATTGTTTGCACCTACAGTGTAGAATTCAGCAACGGTGCTGTAAGACTTAACAACAGTAAGATTATAGAAAGCTGAGCCAGCATTGAATTCTGCTGTTTCAGCAGAGGTAGCAGTAATTTTAGTGGTACCGACACCTACAAGTGTAACTTTACCATCAGATGCAACTGTAGCTACATTTTCATCCGATGAAGTATAAGTTACAGCGAGACCATTGGGGTTAGTGAGTTCGGGAGCTGTGAAAGCGTCACCAAGTTCTACAGTATAGTTTGTGGTCTCATATTTAAGACCGGCAGGCTGTTTGCTCGAATCAGCGATATCCCATGTTATAGAAATTTTGGTAAGATACATTGCGCCACTACTACTGCGCATGCCTATATACTCAGGATAATCTGTAAAATCAAATGATGTAGAAGTACCTTTTACAATAGTTCCGGCAACCGAAGGAGCTGAGTTACCATATAAACCGGTAATTGCAAAGGCAGATGCACCACCATAAATATTAAGAGTACGGTTATTCGCCGTATTTTCTGCCCATTCTACTGTTACTTTTACAACCTTTCCGGGCGATTTAGTAGCTACGATTCCCGAATTGCTATTGGTACTTCTTAACTGGATGCAAGTTCCTTTGTTATGTGCACATTGAAGCGAGTATTCTGCTCCGGATTCACCTGTAACAGTATACGTAGCGTAGCTCGTTGATGATGCGCTATAATTAGGATCTGTTGACAACGAAGTGACCGACAGAACATCGGTCACTTCCGCAGCACTTGCGGAGAGGCCGACCACTGCGAGCATTGAAAGTAGAAGTTTTTTCATACGCATTTATTTATAATTGGTTTAATGAATATGAGAGGGGGTTGCGAATCCCCTCTCTGTTGTGGACTGTCAGGATATTATTTGGCGTCGACGTAGCGGCGGAGGAAGATTTCGGTGGGGAAGTGGTCGGAGTATCCTCCGAGATAGCTTCCGCCCGAGTATGTACGCTTGGGGTAGCCCTGGCGGTTGCCTTCGGTGTCTTTGAGGAAATCGAAATTGAGCACTTTGGCTTCGTAGAAGTGCCAGCGGTCGTCGGGCACGTTTACGAGGTTTCCGGATATGATGATCTGGTCGAAGAGGTTCCACTGGCTCTTGTATGCGAGAGTTCCGATGCCTTGGTCGAGCTTGCTCCACCAGGGATTGAAGAATCCGTGAGCCTCGACGCCTTTCGACTTCTTTTTGGCACCCAGAACAACGGCGCAGCTCTTGTCCTGCGGGTCGTCGTTGAGGTCACCCATTATTATGACTCCGATCTCGGGGTCTATGTTCCACAGCGAATCGGCAATCTGCTTGCTCAGAGCCGCGGCAGCCTCACGGTTGGGCGACGACTGCTCCTGTCCGCCCAGGCGCGAAGGCCAGTGGTTGACAATGACGGCTATACGCTGGCCCAGAAGCGAGCCGACGACACACATCTGGTCGCGGGTGCGGTATGGAATAGTGGTGAGGCGGTGGTTGGTCACGTTTTCGACACGGAAGTAGCGCTTGTTGTAGATCATGCCTACGTCTACGCCACGTGCGTCGGGCGAATCGTGGTGAACGATGGCGAGGTCGAGGTTCTTAAGCTCAGGCTGGGCGATGACATCTTCCATCACAGAGCGGTTCTCGATCTCCGACACGCCTATGATAGCGGGGCCGAGAGGAGTGACGCGGGTCTTGAACTGCGAGATGGCGTAGGCGAGGTTATGCACCTTCTCATTGTATTTGCGGCTGTCCCACTGGCGCGGACCGCCGGGGGTGAACTCTACGTCGCGACCCTCGGGATTATTGGGAATAGTGTCGAAGAGATTCTCGAAATTATAGAAAGCGATTCCGGCAACCTGCACTTTGCGGTTGTCGGCAGCACTCATAGGCAAAACTGCTAAAGCCGTCATTACGACAGCTATAATAGTAGAGATGTGTTTCATATGTGAGATAAGGTGTATCTGATAGCGCAAATGTAAGCAAAAAATCTCAACACACAAAAAATTTTTTAGCCGGCGAAGGGCGCCTCCGGTACGATATACCCCGAGACATCCCAGCGCCGAGGGGGCGTAGAGCAGGAGCACATCAGGGCCTCCCGGAGGACAATATACACCGAGGCGTCACAGTGACGAGGAGCGCAGGGGGTCGTGCCGGAGGCACGTCAATCGTGGATAACCCCGGGCAACGCCCGGGGACAGAGCACTCCACGCCCGACAGCCCCGGAGGGGCGGGTTGTGATGTATTACAGGCTATCTGAGGTCGCGGCTATCGTATTCGATATCGGCGAAACGGTACATATTCGCGAATTCGTCGTCGACCGATGTCCCCAGATGATGCATTTCCTGGTTTTTTATGTACTCGCATACATTATATTTCGCTTCAGGCGATATCGTACATGCATAATAGTCTGCGGCCCAGCCCTTGAAGTTTTTGAACCTGAGATCGTCGCCCATCCAGGTACTCGATCGTCCCTTGACATTCTGCATCAGCCTGGCAAGCGCAACAGATGGATGCAGGTTTATCAGCATATGTACATGATTCTGTATTCCTCCGATCCGCAGTAGCTTACAATTCAGTTTCTGGATTTCTTTCCATATAAATCTGTAGACGTCTTCCTTGTTGGCGAGTGGAATCGTCATTTCGCGGGCTTTTGTGCAGAAAACGATGTGATAATATGCTGTTACTTTGCTCATAATGGCAAAGATAAGCATTAAAGCGCAATATGCAAAAAATTTTCACCACAAGACGCCCCTCCGGGGCTGTAGAGCGTAGGATGCCCTGTCCCCGGGCGTTGCCCGGGGTTATCCACAACTGCCGTGCCTCCGGCACGGCCTCTCCGCATCCTCGACGCACATGTAGCCACGCACATCTCGGTCAGTGCCTCCGGTACGTTCACCCACTCACCCTCCGCGCATGTCCCCACGCACATCTCGATCGATACCTCCGGCACGGCCTCCTACGCATCCTCGACGCACATGTAGCCACGCACATCTCGATCGATACCTCCGGCACGGCCTCCTTCGTATCCTCGCGCTCAGTACATGTCGCTATAAACGCCTCGGTGAGTGACTTCAGCCTCCTTAACATGCCTCTCGGCACATGTCGTCACGCGCACCTCGATCGATACTTCCGACCTCCTTATTCCGTATACGTCGAGGAGTCTGCCTGTCAACCGGTTATCATGGGGTCGTGCCGGAGGCACGGCGTTCGTGGATAACCCCGGGCAACGCCCGGGGACAGGACTCCCTACGCTCTACAGCCCCGGAGGGGCGACTTGTGGTGTTAAAAAGACGGGCACTCCTCTATTCCTGCCGCTGAACGGCTGTGGGCACGAAAAATTTTCGTTGTTTTATTTGCAAGTATGGGGGCTTTTTCACTAAATTTGACCGCTTTTAGCACCCTTTAAATCCGGGGTGTCGCGTTCTTTCAGACCAAAGATTTAAAATTTAAACAGTTTATAGCCTTTACCCGAGAAAAATCACAATTATTTCTTTAATATGCGACAAAGACTTTTTATTCTGGTACTTCTGTCGGCCTTATGGCCGGCATTGCTGGCGTCGGCGGCCACGGTAGTGGGTGTCGTTGTCAACGGAAGTACGGGCAGCCCTCTGAGCGGCGCCTATGTATCGGTCGGTGCTGACGGCACACGCATGACGACCAATTTCAACGGCCAGTTCCGTCTGGAGACACCGGACAATATCGACGCCTACATCGTGGTGAGCTGCGACGGCTACCAGAGCGCCGGCATCGATGCCACTATCGGCGCCGGCACGGTGAATGTAGGCGAAATCCGCCTCACACCCGACAATATCGGCGAGGATTTCTACGGCGATGCCGCCGATCTGATATTCGACGAGGCCGTACTCGACGATGACGAAAGCTCGGCCCAGAGCATTTCGGCTCTCACCGGAGCCAACGACAATATCTACTACAACACCGCTTCGTATAACTTCGGCCCGATGTACTTCCGCTACCGCGGCTACGACAGCCAGTATCAGAGCGTGTATATCAACGGTATCAAGTTCAACGACCTCGTGCGCGGCCGCTTCAACTTCTCGACGCTGATGGGCATGACCAGCCGCGCCTTCCGCAACAAGACCACGACAGTGGGCATGGATGCAGCCAACTACGGCTTCGGCGACATCGGCGGCTCGGTGAACTATAACACCACCACCGACCTCTACGCCCCGGGCTTCAACGGCTCTGTCGCCTTCACAAACTCAAACTATATGTTCCGCGGCATGGTGACCTATGCCAGCGGCCTCAACAAGCACGGCTGGGCCTACACCGTGAGCGCCATCGGCCGCTACGCCAAGGAAGGCGTGATGGAAGGCACATTCTACAACTCGGGTGGCCTCTTCCTCTCGGTAGAAAAGCTCATCAACGCCAACAACACCCTTACGCTCACCGCATTCGGCGGCCCGACACAGCGTGCCACAGGCCGCCCCACCTACCAGGAGGCCTACGATCTGGCCGGATCAAACCTCTATAACCCCGACTGGGGATATCAGGACGGCAAGAAGCGCTCGGCACGTATCACCGAAACCTTCGACCCCACCGTGATCCTCAACTGGATTTACAAGAAGGAGAACACGACGGTCAACACCGCCGCCGCATTCCGCTCGGTATACTACAACCGCACCGCGCTCAACTACTACAAGGCGCTCGACCCCAATCCCACATATTACCGCTATCTGCCCTCCTACTATGCGAGCGAGGACGGCGAAAACAGCGAGCAGTATGACCTCTACATGAATCTGTGGAAGAACGACGAGGCCTTCCGCCAGATCAAATGGGACGATCTCTACCAGATCAACTACCTCAACAACGTGCAGAACGAAGGTCTCGCCGCCGACGACCCCAACCGCAAGGGTTCGTCGTATATCATGGAGAACCGTATCAACCATCAGATCAACGCGATGTTCAACACATATATCAACACGCGCATCAACTCGGTTCTCTCGCTCCAGGGCGGTCTGAGCTTCAACTATACCAAGAGCTCCAACTACAAGACAATCCGCGACCTCCTCGGCGGTGAATTCTGGCTCGACATCGACCCCTTCAGCGACCGCGACATAGCCATCGCCCCGGGCAACCTCCAGAACGACCTCGACAATCCCAACCGCCATGTAGGCAAGGGCGACCGCTTCGGATATGACTACAATATCTACGCTCTCCGCGCCGAGGCATGGCTGCAGAACGTGATCAACCTGCCGAAGTGGGATATCAACTACGGTATCCAGATGAGCTACACGCAGTTCCAGCGCGACGGCAAGATGCGCAACGGCCGCGCACCGAACAACTCGCTCGGCAAGAGCCAGATGCTCCGCTTCGACAACGCCAGCATCAAGGCCGGCGCGATCTACAAGCTCGACGGACGCAACCAGTTCGCCGCCCATGTGCAGTACGGCACACAGGCTCCGCTGGTCGACGCCGTATTTATCGCCCCGCGTGTGAAGAACACCGTGGTCGACGACGTGCAGAGCGAACGCATATTCTCTGGTGACCTCTCCTATATATGGAACTACCGCCGCTTCCGCGGCAGCCTCACCGGCTTCTACACCAATGTCGACAACGCCATCGAGCGCAACGGCTTCTACGACGAACGCTACACCACATATACCAACGTAGTGCTGTCGGGCGTAAAACGCGCATACAAAGGCGTCGAACTCGGCATGGCATACAAGATCACCCCGAGCGTGACGGCCTCTTTCGCCGGCATGTACTCGCGCTTCCAGTACAAGAACAATCCCAAGGGTACCCGCACATTCGAAAACGGCCTCTACCCCGACACCACACAGACCGTATATCTCAAGAACTACTACCTCGGCTCGACACCCCAGTTCGCAACCAACCTCGGCATCGACTGGGCCGCTCCGAAGAACTGGTTCTTCAACATCAACGCCACATGGCAGGGCGACGCCTACGTGAACCTCGCCCCGGCATACCACGAGGCACTCCCCGATCTGCCAACAGCCGACATCTGGGACGGCAAGACTCCCACCGAAGGCGAACTTATCGCCAAAATCGAGGAACTCTCGACCCAGGACAAGCTCAAGAACGCTTTCACGCTCAACGCTTCGATCGGCAAGCTCATCTATATCAACCGCAAGGTGAGCATGAACGTGAACCTCAACCTCAACAATATTCTCAACAACAAGGACGTAGTGACCTATGCCTACCAGCAGGGCCGTCTCGACACGAAGAACTACGACCGCAACGCCTATCCCAACCGATTCAGCTATGCCCAGGGATTCCGCATGTATCTCAACATCGGCATCCGCTTCTGATTTATTTAAGTGAAAAAAGTGAAAAGTGAAAAGAGTTAAGATAAAGGTTCTTTCACAACAGACCAATCTCTTACCTTTCTCAACTTAATACTTTCTCGACTCGAAAAACAAGAAAATGAAAAGAATATATAAATATATGGCAGCGGCCTCGCTGCTCTGCTCGATGGCCCTGAGCTCGTGCGACGACGACTTCGCCCGTCCGCCGATCGTGGCCCCCGAATCGCCCTGGGCCGGCACCGAAAACACGACCATCGCCCAGTTCAAGGAAATGTACTGGCAGGACGCCAACAACTACGCCGCCCAGATCGGCAAGACCATCGACGGCGAAGACATCATCATCAAGGCCCGCGTGATCAGCTCCGATCTCTCGAGCTGCCTCTACCAGTATCTCTACGTGCAGGACGAGACGGGCGCCATGACCATAGCCGCCCGTCAGCTCGGCTCCTCGTCGAAGCTCGCCACACAGTACGGCTACGGACAGGAGGTCTATATCAACGCCACCTCGCTCTATGCAGGCCGCTTCGCCGGTCTGTTCCAGATCGGCAACAGCACCGACGGCACCAGTACCACCTTCCTCGACAACAGCGTGCTCCTCGAGCATGTTTCGGCCAACGGCCTCGGCCAGCCCGACAAGATCGACGTATGGACCGTGACAATACCCGAACTTCAGGCAGCCCTCGGCAATACCGCCGATCTGATGAAATATCAGGCACACGCCGTGCGCTTCGAAAACGTGCACTTCACTCAGGCCGGCCAGGCATTCGTGCCGACCTCGGGTCAGGACTCGTCGATACCCTTCGCCGACGCCGACGGCAACAGCATGATCATCCGCATGAACCGCTACTGCACCTTCGGCAACACCAAAGTTCCCTCGGGCACAGGCACGATCATCGGTGAGCTCGGATACTTCAACAACGGCTGGCAGATGGTGATCAACAGCATCGAAGACCTCGAAGGATTTGATTTCGAAGGCGGCGACACCCCCGATAACCCCGACGAACCGACCGGCGCTCCCGAAGGCGAAGGCACAGCCGCAAGCCCATACAATACCGTCAAGGCTCTCGAGGTGACCAAGGCACTCGCAGCCGACGCCACCACCGAGACCGAATACTACGTAAAGGGCAAGGTAAGCGCCATCAAGGAACTGAGCACCTCATTCGGCAACGCAACATATTCCCTCACCAGCGAAGGCACCACCGTGGCTTTCGACATTTTCCGCGGTTACTATTTCAACGGCGATAAATTCACCGCCGAAGACCAGCTCAAGGTCGGCGATGAAGTGGTGGTATGCGGTAAACTCGTCAACTTCAAGGGCAATACCCCGCAGATGGCACAGGGCAGCCGTATCATCAGCATCAACGGTCAGGGCGGCGGCGACGAACCCGGTCCCGGCGACATCACCGCCGAAGGCGACGGCACCGAGGCCAATCCATACAATACCCTCGCCCTGCGCGCCCTAAACCCGACCAGCACCCAGGAGGCAGTGGCTACCGGCGTATGGCTCAAAGGCTATATCGTAGGCTCGATGCCTACAGGCGGCAGCTCAACCACCCTCACCGGCACCAACTTCAGCACCACCGACGCCGCCACGACCAATATCGTCGTAGGCCCGACCCCCGACTGTACTGACGTGAATCTCTGCGTAGGCATCCAGCTGCCTACCGGCAACGTGCGCAATGCCCTCAACCTCTCGGCCAATCCCGGCAACCTCGGCAAGGCCGTGACACTCAAGGGCGACGTGATGAAATACTGCGGAGGCCCCGGCCTCAAGAATACCAGCGAATATACCCTCGACGGCCAGGGCGGCGACACTCCCGTTACCCCGACCGAAGGTCAGCTCTTCAGCAGCCTTTCGGAAAAAGACTCCGAACTTTCCGCCGGCTGGACAATCGACAACGTAAACACCGGCGGCCTCGAAAACGTATGGAGCTGGCGCGTGTATAACTCCGCCGGCTATCTCAACGGCAGCGGCTTCTCCAACGGCGCCGCCACAGCCACCGAGGCATATGCCGTATCGCCCGTAATAGACCTCACAGGCGCCACAGGCATTGCCATGAGCTTCGACCATGCCGCCAAATTCCAGACCACGCTCAAAACCCTCTGCGGCGTCGTGGTTCGCGAGGAAGGTTCCAAGACATGGACAGCCCTCACCGTTCCCACCTGGCCCGAAGCCGGCGCATGGACTTTCGTCAACAGCGGCGCCATCAGCCTCGAGGCATATGCCGGAAAGAAAATCCAGGTAGCCTTCAAATACGGCTCGAGCGCCGACGGCGCCGACACCTGGGAAATCAAGAATCTCGTGATCACCGGCAAGAAGTGAGCCTGAGTATCAAATAACAAATATCAAGTAATAAGGCTTAAGAATATGAAATTAAGACAATATATCGCGGGATTCGCAGCTCTGGCGGCTCTGACGGTCGGCTTCTCGGCCTGTCAGGACGACGTCGACGCTCCCGCCATGGAAGTGCCCGTAGCCAAAAGCACTCCCAACACCACCATAGCCGAGCTCAAGGCCCGCTACTGGCAGGAAACCGACAACTATGCCTCCACCATCGGCGACGCCGAGAAACCCGAGGAACGCACCGTGATTCACGGACGCGTCGTTTCGTCCGACGAGGCCTCGAACGTGTTCAAGAACCTCGTGATCCAGGACGAGACAGGCGCACTCGCCTTCTCTATCAACTCCTATAACCTCTATCTCAACTACCGCGTCGGCCAGGAAATCGTCATGGACGTCACCGGCATGTATATCGGCAAATACAGCGGTCTGATGCAGATGGGTATGCCCGACTGGTACGAGCGCGGCAACTGCTGGCAGATCAGCTTCATGGCTCCCGAATATTTCAGCAGCCACGCCGAACTCAACGGCGTTCCCGAACCCGCGAAGATCGACACCATCGCCGTTCCCTCGTTCAGCGTGATCGGCACATCGCCCGAAGACCAGCGCAAATGGCAGAGCCAGCTCGTATCGCTGCAGAACGTATCGTTCCAGGAAGGCGGACAGGCTCTCTTCTCAAGCTATCACTCCTCGGGCGAGAACCGCGTCATCACCGACGCCAACGGCAACACCATGAACGTGCGCACCTCCGGCTATTCCACATTCTGGAACACGACCCTACCCGAAGGAAACATCGACCTGGTCGGTATCCTCAGCTTCTTCAATAACGCATGGCAGTTCATCCTTATCGACGGCAACGCCTGGACCAAAGCCCCCGAACGTCCGGGAGCCAAAGACAACCCCTACTCCGTCGATGAAGCCGTACAGGCCGAAATCAACGGTCTCACCGCCCAGGGATGGGTGAAGGGCTATATCGTGGGCGCCGTCGCTCCCGGCGTAGAGGAAGTGACCTCTGCCGACGACATCGAATGGGAAGCCCCGACAGTACTCGCCAACACCCTCGTGATCGGACAGACTCCCGACACCCGTGAACTCGAACACGCCCTGGTGGTTTATCTCACCTCCGAATCGGCATTCGAACAGTATGGCAACCTCCGCGACAACCCCTCGAACCTCGGCAAGGAAATAATGGTACAGGGCACACTGGCCAAATATCTCGGCACCTACGGCATCACCGGCAACAACGGCACATCGAGCACCTTCGAGATCGAGGGCGTGGAGATAGGCGGCGGTGAGATCGCCGACGGCAACGGCAGCAAGGAAACCCCCTACAATGTAGGCCAGATTATAAAGATGAGTCCCTCGAGCACTACTGCGGCCACTGAAACAGGCGTATGGACCAAAGGCTACATCGTAGGCTTCATACCCGAAGTAAGCGGCTCTACAGTACTCTCCAACGCCGTCTTCACGGCCGAGGGCGCCGTAGCCACCAACCTTGTGCTCGGCCCGACTGCCGACTGCACCGATGTCAGCAAGTGCATAGGCATACAGCTGCCCAACACCGCAATACGTCCGGCCCTCAATCTCTCGGCCAACCCCGGTAATCTCGGCAAGGAACTGGCCGTATTCGGCGACGTATTCAAATACTGCGGCGGTCCCGGCATAAAGAATACTACCGAATATGTGCTCGGCGAAGGCGGCGACACCCCCACCCCGCCCTCGACTTCGACCGTCTTCGAATCGCTCTCCGAGACCGACGCCGCTCTCTCCACCGGCTGGACTATCGACAACGTAACTACCGGCGGCCTCGAAAACATATGGAGCTGGAAGGTCTATAACAATGCCGGCTATCTCAACGGCAGCGGCTTCGCCAACGGCTCGGCCGTGGCTACCGAAGCATATGCCATCTCGCCTGTAATCGACCTCACGGCCACTACAAGCCCCGTGGCAAGCTTCGACCATGCCGCCAAGTTCCAGACTACGCTGCGCACCCTCTGCGGTCTCTACGCACGTCTTGAAGGCGCTACGGCCTGGACAAAGCTCACCATACCTACATGGCCAGAGGCCGGCGCATGGACATTCGTCAGCTCCGGCAACGTAGACCTGTCGGCCTATGCCGGCAAGAAGATCCAGCTCGCCTTCAAATACGGCTCCAGCGCCGACGGCGCCGATACATGGGAAATCAAGAACCTCAAGGTGATCGGCAACGGCACTCCCAGTCAGGGAGGCGACACCCCTACCCCGCCCGTCAGCGGCGGCGGTGACGGCACGGCCGCAAGCCCCTACACCTCGGCCAAGGCGCTCGAAGTCGCTCAGGCTCTCGCGGCAGATACGCCTACAGCCAGCGACGTATATGTGAAAGGCAAGGTGACTTCAATAAAGGAACTGAGCACACAGTTCGGCAACGCCACATATGCCATCACCAGCGACGGCACCACAGTAGCATTCGACATCTATCGCGGCTACTACCTCAACGGCGATAAATTCACCTCCGAAGATCAGCTCAAGGTAGGCGACGAAGTTGTCGTATGCGGCAAACTCGTGAACTACAAAGGCAATACCCCGCAGATGAACACCGGCAGCAAGCTCATCAGCGTCAACGGCGGCCAGGGCGGCGGTGGCGAGGATCCCAATCCTCCGACACCTCCGGTGACCGGTGACGGCGTGACCGTTACCGGCGATGACATTGCAGGCGTTGTGAGCGCTCCCGTTACAGTCGGCGGATATACATTCACCGCAAGCAAGGAAAGCGGCTCCACAGCGCCCGCAGCCAACGTCTACAACAACGTTACCACTATCCGTCTCTATGCAGACAATACCTTCACGGTAGCAGGGCCAGCCATGGCCAAGATAGTGTTCACACTCAACACGACCGGCGCCAAGCGCTACACCACATTTACGCCTAATACAGGCAGCGTGGCAGAACAGAAGGCCGGCGACACCGCCATCACATGGAGCGGCGACGCCACCAGCGTTACATTCACCGTCGGACACGACGCGACTCTTGGCTCTGACGGCGCAAGCAAGCGCGGTCAGGTGCACATCTCCAGCATAGAAATCTATCCCGCGAACTAATACACAACTGTCTCTACGGAGAGGACGCATCCACATCACAGGATGCGTCCTTTTTTATTCCATATGAAAACGACGACACATGCCCCGATTTCACCAAACGAAAGCATCAGTTTTGAGGCGAAAGACAAATTTTCGGCTCGAAAGTTCAAATTTTAAATCTTATTAATATTTATTTTCAGAATTTTAGATTTTAGTATCGAAATTGTTATTACCTTTGCAACGGATTTAAAAGGGATTATCCCCTTTGAATTTGATTACGTTTTGTTAGACTCACAATATATACTTGAATTTTGGTTATGAGGGAGGTGCGTTACTGTGAAGTAGCGCACTTTCATTTTATTTCGCTTGACCCTAAAAAACAATATCTGCATTACAACTTCTAACTCCTAACTTCTAACTAAAAAAGCCCGGCGTCATGCCGGGCTTTGCATTTATGGGAGTGAATGGTAATTTATTTCACATATACCTTGGTGGCTTTGTTGCCCTGACGGCGGATATAAAGGCCGGCAGAGGGATTCTCCACGCGCACACCCTGAAGATTGTAGAATTCAACGGGAGCGTCGGCTTCAGCCTCGATATTGTCGATACCGCTCTTGCCGTTGTTGTAATGAAGCACGATCTGCTCATTTGCGGCATTATACGACGCAGCCAGACGGAAGAGCGCCGCAGGGATGATAACGTAGTAGTCGACACCGTCTTCAAGAGCTACGGGCATTGAATAGCCGTCGTATTCGTCGCCTGCAAAAATCGATATACTTGTACCCGAGGTTGTGCCGTTAACAGCCCACCATTTTTCAACAGGTATTTCAGTGCCGTCCACACTACCCTTCATCACTTTGATGTCGGAAAGTTTGGAGCTCTGGAGATTTACCTTCTCAGCAAATGTAAAACTGAGGGTGCCGATCTGATCGATGATATCGCCGTCGGCAGGAGAGATAGAGGTAATCTCAACCTTGGGAGCCTCGTAGCTGCCCTGATAGCGGATAGTGATGGCCTCGTTGAGTGCGCCGGCAGCATCCTTGCAGACACCTTCGGGTATGATAACGAAGTATTCCTTGCCCATTTCCATATTGAAGGGAGCGGTGAAACCGTCATAATCGGCAGGCCAGAGACGAAGTTCGGTCTTGCTGTCAGCTACCAGGCGCCATTCATCTACGGATATTGTATTACCGATAGGCACACCGGCCACAAGACGGCCTTCGATAACCTTGACGGCAGGACTATTGTTAACGATCGTCATATCCGAGGCAAATTCCATAGTAATGCCGTCGAAAGAGCCTATTTTGCTGTCTTCGGCAGGATCATATGCAGTAGGAAGCACATGTGCCGGAAGAGATTCATTGAAATTAGAGAACTCGGTTTTCCAGGAAGAAGCTTTGTAAGCAGCGGTAGCACCGACAGGAATATTGCAGACTGCAGACGAAGGAATCTGATAGAACGGACTCTCATAAACCTCGTACCAGTCTTCAAGTTCGGGAGGGGTCATACCCTCGCAGTTGACTGAAATAAGAGAACTGCAATTCCAGAAAGCACGAATGCCTACATATGTGACACTTGCAGGAATAGTGACAGACGAAAGGGCTTTACATTCAGCAAAGACAGCTTCCTGAATCATAGGCAAAGCCTTGGGAAGCACTACATTGGTGAGATTGGTTCCGGCAAAGGCCTGCTCGCCGATGAACACAAGGCTCTCAGGCATGTTGATTTCCGAAAGTTTCGACTGGCAGAAAGCGAAACCGTCGATGGCGCGGAATTTATTGCCGACAGTCACTTTCTGAATGCCTGTACGGTCGAAAGCCTCACCGCAGATACCGAGACACTCGGCAGGCAGTGTAAGCTCTGTTTTTGTGCATTTTGCAGGGAATGCCACGAGAAGAGTCTTGTCAGCATTATAGAGCACATCGTCTAAGACTGTAAAGTTCTTGTTCGCCGGATCGACATCGAATGTGGTGAGATTGGTGCCCGAGAAAGCGCCGGCACCGATAGATTCTATATTCGAACCTATGGTAATCTGCGACAGAGGAACGTTGTAGAAAGCCTCGTCGCCGATACTCTTGACACTTGAAGGAATATCGATAGAGGTCAGCACTGTACCAAAGAATGTGCCTGTGCCTATGGAAAGGAGGCCCTGGTTAAGTGTCACTTTGGCTAATTGCGCACAATTAAGGAAAGCTTTGTCGCCAAGCACCTCAAGGCCGGCAGGAAGAACCACTTCTGTCAGAGGAACCTTATAGAAGCAGCTCGGACCTATTTCCTTAAGAGTCGAGGGAAATTCCACCGATGTCATTTTATCGCAACGATTGAATGCACTGTCGTCGATAAACTCGAGACCTTCCGGAAGAGCTACAGGGCCGATTTTGGTATATCCGAAAGCATAGCGGCCGATTGTCTTAAGACCTGTACCCCATTTTATCTGAGCGAGATCACAATTATAGAAACCCATTTTTTTGATTTCGGTGACACTGTTGGGCAGTTCTACAGATGTGATTTTGCTATAATAGAAGGCCTCTTCGCCTATAGCTGTTACAGTCAGATTATCGCCACCTATTTCTACCGTCTCAGGTATTACTGCCGTTTTGACAGTATTGTCGGCATCACTCACTTCTGCTTCGGTAGCGGAAGTGGCTGTATAGGTTATACCGTTCAATACAACGGTATCGCCTACAGCGGCATAGCAAGCCGTGGCTGCAAGCAGGGCCAGAATTGAAAGTAAAGATTTTTTCATAAGCAGATATTGATGATGAAATGATAAGGCATTAAGACGCCTCAAAATTATATAAAAAAAAATCCATTACCCACATACGAGAGTTAATAAATGTAAAATTTATCATTTTGCTATAAAAAAGTTCATGAAACGGACGATTCGGCCGCCACTTTGCCAAAAAAAACTGCATCATAGCCCACACTCTATTTTATATGATGTTTAATAACAATGATTCGGTAAAATTAAAGGTCGTCCAGTCCGATCTAAGCGGCCAACAGAG
>ERZ836877.1682-NODE-1682-length-32544-cov-19.423497_pt1 | contig 32544 bp, 32 predicted proteins | sample MGYA00519469_ERZ836877 | MGnify/ENA primary metagenome ERZ836877 (study PRJEB31850, sample SAMEA3708809) | human gut metagenome | biome: human gut; feature: human-associated habitat; material: faeces | place: China | collected 2014 ... | reverse complement strand
GCAAAATTACAACCAGACTACAACCTCCAAAAGGTGTACTTCAGTTAATGCTTACATACATCCTTGACCGCCGAGAAAAAAGCATTGGAGGCTGACAAGAAGAAAATGGCAGACGAAATTGCGGAAATCGTGGCTGACAAGTCAAGGCTGATTGACGAGCGCACTACTTGCGCCAAGGAAGCGGAGACGACGAGAAAAGAGAAGGAGACGGCATTGCAGGAAGCCGCCGAAGCGAAATCCCTGCGTGATGCCAATCGCAAGGATGCTCTTAGCAATCTCGCGAACCGTTTCACCGGAAGCAAGACCAAGAGGCTTGAGAGTGAACTTGCCCGGAGTCAGGAAGAAATCAAAGCTTTGAAAGAACGGGCCGACCAGAACTCCAAGACCCACAGCAATGAAATGTGGAATCTGCGTCAGCAGCTTGACAGGCAAAAAGAAAAGCATGACAGCATCGTCAGAGGACATAAGGAAACCGAAAGACTAATCCAACGATTCTTCCCCGGTGTCATTGCAGCCTTGCCTGCCATTAGAGACTGCATCCAGGTAAAGATGTCAGACACACTCATCACAGCTTTACTTGACGGAAAACCGAGGTCATTCAAAACGGGCTCTACGCTCTATGACCCCACTGAGGAAAAAAGATGTTGATGTCGGAAATGTCGAAGTGCAAATCAAGCAAGATCCGACCGATGGCAACAACTTCCGTCTTCATCTCGGCGGCAAGAGAGTGTTCCAATGGTTCAAGGAAAAGTGGCAGTCATTGAAGCAGACAGTCAAGAGAGGCTTCGGAATCAGATAACAATAAAAGGGAGCAACAGGCTAATAACCTGTGGCTCCCTTTTTCCCGTATAAATTGAGATTTCATGTTCATCATATATTGCATCAGAGAAATGCATCAGCTTCAAAAAAGAACCCCGACATCGCTGCCGAGGTTTCTGTATTGTATGATTTGCAGTTTCGTTATTTCAAGATTCCTGAATTAACACCCGATTGCTGAGAAGCCTCATCTCCTTGTTGAATCTTTTTGCCAAAACCGAAGGTATACGTTACTGATAATCGAGCCAATGCGTGGTCGTTGATTGAGTAGGTCTGTTCGATTCTATCGTAATAACGGCTGCGCATTATGCTTTCGTTGCTTCTCCAATTCCAACGGGCAAAATTGGCGAATTGTAGTTGCAGATTCCATGAGGAGTTTGACCATCCGGCGGCAATACGATAATATGATTTCGTTCTCATCCAGGTTCCAACCATACATCCATCGGGAAAACCTTGCGGAGAGTAATAGAGACCCGAAAAATTCCAGTTGCCAAGATAGTAAGTTGCTTGAAAAGCATAGTTAATATTCGTTTTGTCAAGATTATACGGCTCGCCGTTATGCACTGATGTGCCTGTAATTTGTGACGTAAGCTGGAGCTTGCTGTCAAAAAGCCGCAGACTCGCGTATGCACCATAAGTCCATTGTGAATATCCACCACCCGGTTGTCGGATGGTTCGCAGGATACCGGTTTCCGAAGGCACATAATCATAGACATATCGGTTGTCGACTATCCATGTAGAAGCAAAAGCAGAAAGGCTGAATTTATTACTCGGTATGAAGGAATAATTCACTCCTGCATCGTAGCTGCCATAAGAAACAAGGTTGGGATTGCCCGTATAACTCATAAGCGGGTTACTCTGAATTATGGCAGCTGAACGATAACTTGACGATGGGATTGACTTCATGTGATGAAATTCGCCTCGGATTGAATGGCGGTCATTCGGCGCATATTGTAGTGAGAAATCTATCCACGGAGCAGCGGAATCATCTTTGTAATCAAGATATTTCTGTCTGTCCCAATGGTAGCCGAATCCAACCAAACCATATACTTTGCCTATTGACAGGCTATACTGCACACCGGGGCCGACGCGGTATGTCCGGGCGTTGTCGCTTGTATTGGCCGTGCCGTAATAACTTGTGCTGTTAGAGGTGATGATAGTCTGGAACATGGCATTAAGAGAACCCCATTTACCAAAAGAATGGGTGTATGTCAAGTTTCCACTGAATTGGTGAGAGTTGTCTCTTGCGGCATTATAAAATTCGTCGGATCCAGCTTCAGTATACAGACTTCCCGTATTTGTATGCGAATAAGCATACCTCGGAGAAAAGTTTATGGTGTTTTTGTCGTTGAGAATAAAATTCCAGTAGCCGCTATAAGAAATAGAATTGACTCGGTTGGAAGAATTTTGCGAATAGTCAACGCGTTCGGTTATCGCAGGGATGTATTCAATAGATCCGGAACTGTTGTTATGTGGAGTATGGTCGAAACTTGCACCTACGACATTAAGGATAGTTATTTTGTCAGAGGAATAGAGAGCCTTGAACGTCGGCCAATATTGGTTCTTGATCCATTTGCCTTTGCCTTGAATTGAATTACGTTCAAATACATTGACACTTCCATCAGGCTGTGGAAGACGGAAGGTTTCATAAACATCTCCTCCCGTATGATTCTGATTAAGATAGAAATATCCCGCCGCAATATCGAACGTCATACGTTTATATTGCAGTTTACTGAAAAGGCTTATCTGCCCTGCATTGCTTGTGTTCTCCCAGCCATGAGCCTTCACATATCCGCCATATTCATATTTCTGCATTACGAAATTCACAACATGGGCTTTCCCTTGAAAACGCGGGTCGGAGGGGAAATCGTAATATTCGACTTTCCTCACATCCTGCATTCTCATACCCTGCAAATCCTCTTTGGTTGCAGGCAGGAAATCTATAAAGACATCAACGCTCTTGCCGGCCAAATCTGTTATGTCATCATTTGCTGATATTTTGATTTGGGGAATTGCCATGCGGTTTAACAAATCAGCGGCAGTCTGAGAGGCATTTCGTTGCTTTGAAGTAGGAATATAAGTAGAAACTTCCGCACCAAGACGTTGGTTGCGACCCTCGACAACGACTTCTTCAAGTTCCTGCGCCTTGATGGAGTCCGGCGTTTCGGTTTGTGCCATGACTGACGATGCAATCATAGCGAATAGTATGGAATTTATGAATCTATTTCTCATTGCTCAGCTTAAAAATTTAAGCAAAGTTCGGCAGAAAAAATGACTTTGGAATAAAACAAGTTTTATTCGCCGGATTTTTTAGCGAGATTTTTTCAGATTCGGCTGAGATATACCGGTGTGACGAGCAGACACGAGGCAATGTCGAACAACGAAACGATGTCTAAGATTTGAGGATCTAATGAAATCCGACAACGGAATGTCATCAGATTCACTCAGTAGTCCAAAGGACTGAAAATGTCTCTTCCATCCCGTTGCTGTATGATTCCTGATATTTTGTAATCCGGCTGCCGGCAAATTCATATCGGTAATTTGTGGAAGTGATTCCATTTAAAGTGTCATCCCGATGGACTTCACTTATCAGGCTGACAGACTGCGCTCCGAAAATTCCTTTGAATTGCAAGGGAATATATTGGTATAGGCCCATCGGTATGGGAACTACATTCTGGACTCCGGCGACATCGGTATAATTGATAGTATAGGTAACACTCGGATATGAATTGCCGTTGAAGTCTTCGATTTTCACGAGATTTCCGTTTTCCCAATAGTAATAATTCTCCCAAGTCCAGGGATTGTCTTCTTCCCAGCCCTCTCCATTCTTATACCATTCGGTCCACTTGACTACATTTAGAAGATTGCCTGACGTGTAACTGAATTCATGACGATATTTCTTCTCGATAATAGTCTTGTCCTGCTCTGTCAGACAGAATATGCCCTCGCAGTAAGCAGCTCGACCGTTTTCCAGATGAAGATTATCTTGATAGGTGCGAACTATATCATAAATTCCATTCCTGCCGAAGTTGATGTCTTTGGTCGTGATTTTAATGAGATCATCGGATACATACTCGTATTCTACCGTAACAGTTTCTGCCGGATATATACTCCTACAGGTAGCTATCCGTCCATAGGAGTCGTATGAAAACTGCTGACATACGCTTCCGTCTTCATTGGTAATATATGCAATCTGCATGAATGTTTCAGGTTCCGGCTCATCATTGCTGCAAGAGACAATAATTAGTGAAATGAGAAGATAATATAATTTATTCATGGTTACTTTGATGTTGATGTTAGACAAAGTGATGAGATTGCACCGCATTGCTTTGCCTAATTAATTAGGCAAAGTTCGGCAGAAAAAATGATTTCGGGATAAAACAAGTTTTATTCGCCGGATTTTTTAGCGAGATTTTTTCGGATTCGGCTAAGATATACCGGTGTAATAAGCAGATATGAGGCTATGTCGCGCAACGAAACAACATCTAAAATCTGAGGATACAGCGTTATCAAATCAATGTATCGCTCTGTTGGTTCCTTGCGGTATAGTTCAAGATAACGTGAATAAATCTCGCTGAATAATGTACCATTAAGTGTGGAAAGGTTTCCTTCAAACGATTCATTAAAGATATTCCTGGCTTCAGTGGTTCTAATTTGGGACACAGTCGTGTCAGTACCAGCTATTATAGAGACCTCAGATGGAATCCCGTTGAATGAGTTGTAGTAATCAGCTACTATTTCTCCCTCGAAAGCAAAACCAACAACCGCCTCAGTTCCGGATGAAGTAATCGTCACGTATTTGAAATACCCTGATTCCACGACTCCAAGATATTTGCCCACACACCCTTGTTGGACAAAAACATCGTTTCTAGAATAATGGGCAGAGCGACCATTCTCTTTGCAAAACTTCTTTATCGAAGAGAAATCGATCTTTTGGTCGTATATATTGAATCGTGGAGGCATCCTGCAAATGATTACATCATGCGAAACAAGAGATGCCAAGCTTGTCCTCGATATTGGCTACGCTCTTGAAACTGAGGTTTTCGGTACCTGAAAGGAGTTTGCTCACATATTGCGGACTCACACCGAGGCGAGCGGCGAGGTCGGCTCTCTTGAGGCCGTTGTCCTGCATGTAGCCAATAAGGGTTACGGCAAGCTGACGCGACCAGCGGAGCCAACCTGCATTTTCCTTGCGCCATGCGGCTTCTTCTGCAAACCGCGAAGGGGTCTCACTCTGATGTTCCTCCAAAAATTTAATTGCCTTGCTTGCCATAATATTATTCATTAGTAAGTTCAACAAAACTGTCCTGATCAAATACGCCGTTGGCTTTAAGGAACGCCTTACAGCGATTGAGCTTCTGCAATTCGAGCGCCGTATGCTCGCGTTCCTGCATCGTCCGTGTAAGCTTAATGGCTCCGCCGGTTACGATGTAGACATTAGGTTCAAGCCTTATGGCGTAGATACGGAGCCAACTTGCATGACGGTCACGGTTCCAGTTGCGGGCTTTCTCGCGGCTTAACTCACGGGTGCGAGTATCGGTGATGTCAAGAGGCTTGAAAAGTTCGTCGAGATGTTCCGTGTAGGGAACTTCAAGCACAAGTTCCTGCAAAGCCTCGGCGTCCTCAAAAGTATCATTGACGGCTTCATCGAGTCGTTCAATATGGAAGAAACTTTTGAGGTCTTCCATATTTTCCATAAAGAAATCAAGGAGATACTCACCATTGGTCCAATTTCGGAACAATAGGGTCAGTTCATCTGCTTCCTTATCCTGAGCTTTGACAGCCCATAGATGGTCGAATCCGTCGATTATCCGTGCAAACTTCATATTATATAAACATTTATCCAAGTGCAAAGTTACGAAGATTATCCGAAAATTGCAACTTATAGGTTGATTTCTTCCATTGCAAGATTTTCGCTCGGCAGTACGTTCAGTTGCTTATCAATCCGGTATCGGGGCTGATTGAAGGCGGCGCAGAGAAGCATGAAAAGGTCGCGGATTTCGAGCATGGAATAATGCTCCACCGCGCTGCTGCCTACTTCATGAAGCCCCGTGGCATACATGTTCACCTGCGCTTTGTTGGCGATGTCTATGTGAGTCTTGCGGCAGAGCTTGCTACTGCCTACTGAATGCAGTGGCACTCGGTTCATCGTGCTTGTCGCCTCATCATACAGATTGACAAGTCGGTCAATCTTACAATGCTCAAGGAGCTTCTTAATCTTGGCGTTGTATCCGCTTTTGCCGGAGGCATATCTGAGAACACCAAATTTGAAACCGGAGCGTTTGACGATTTCCAACGCAAAAAGCATCAATGGCGTTTTCTTTTCCCGGCGGTCATTCTGCGTCTTCATGGTTTTCTTGGGGAGATATTGAACGTAAGGAATGCCGTCATCAGTAACTGCGACATTCGACATCGACAACTTCATAAAATCTCCGATTCGACAATCGAGAGCGCATTGAAGAAGAAAAGCATCCTTGGTTTCCTTCAGGTTGTCGGGCACATCCGCAACCATTATCTGCTGAACTTCCTCATAGCGGAGAAAGAAAGGGTCAACATATTGCTCTCTCAGTGCCTCGTTCTTCCTTTTTTGGGTGAGACGTATGACAAGGTCGCGTCATTTATTTGTCGGATTTCCTCATCTTAGATATTCGGCAATGACTTATCAGGCCCGTTATGTCCATGAGAATAGCAACAACTGCACACATAATGATATATATTTGGTTCTGAATGATATCATAGCTATAATATATATCCATACCTTCCTGACGGGATATCCCGTTTTTCAGTTTGTTTTTCCAGGCATTGAATTACGGCCTATTAAATTAGTCGCAGGAGAGCTGGTTGTCAGTTTAGGAAACTTTCTTTTTCGCCTTCCATGGTTTGAACACAGAGATAAACAACACTCCGGCAAGCAAGAGCAACTGGATGGGACCCCAGACAGCGCTTATGTTCAAATTGGAGTAATATACATCCATGTTAGAGGCGTACCATTCGGGAGAATGGACATTGCCGTTTACCGCCGGCCCCATGATAATCCATCCTATGAGAATCATGACTAAGGTCATTATCCATTTGACCGTAAGCCATCGCTGCTTAAAGAAGCCCCATTTTGTCCAGACCCCATAGATTACAGCAGTGGCAAGAATACCGAGGACTCCGCCGAAAATCAACAGGTCGTCGAGAATCTTTATCGCCAGTGACAATATCGCCATACCTTCAGGAGTGGAGGGTTGAATTGTGATTCTAAGCAGATTCATCGCAATTCCGCATCCTATCCAGAGGATGGCCGCGAGTAAATGAACCGTTTTAAGCCATCTTTGGCCTGTCATTCCGAGTGATCTCATAATTAAAGACATTTGTATGTCGCAAATTTACGATAAATATTTGAAACGATAGCACAAATGGCAGACAAATATCCTGCCTGATTTTGCAACAAGAAGACTCAAACCTTGAATCAAGAATCACAGTCATCATGTAATAGTTTTATCTTGATGCGGATTAGTGGTCGGACATAGGTAGGGCACCCCGGTGTCCTTTTTTCTCAGTGTTGCCCAATCCGATGAAAATGAATATCTTTGCAGATATAAGAACCTAAACCCAGTAGCTTGATGAGTCAGGGGCTACCGGGAATAAATACTGCAAAAAAATAGTGCTTTCTTTTGATTAAAACAAATTTTGACTCATAAAAGATTGAAACCAAGTAAAATTTGCCGATTTTGATTATTAACCTATCTGTAAATTATCTTATCTACTTTATTGCCTATCTTCCTTATTAATAATTGTCCTGCTTGAGGTGAGTTTATTACAACTCCTTGTAAATTATAATAAGCTGGATATTGATCCCTTTCATCGGATAAAACACTATTAAGGCTTGCACTATAGCCCTTATAATCTAAATATACAGAGCGACTTCTGCCGTATGGCTCTGAATCTGTTAACGCATCATATTCATAATGTTCTGACAGTGTTAATTCATTCGAATCAAGATAGTATTCGTTATATGTATATTTGTGCCAATCTTTTTGAGTTATAACATTGTCATCCTCGTAAAAATGTTTTCGTACATAATGGTCATAAATTGTCCAATTATGATCATCAAAATCATAATATTGCATTTGGTAATCATCGCCCTGCCATAATTCCTGTAGGGAATAATCATCACTTTGAAAATATGAGTTATCAATGAGTGTGTTTCCGCTATTATCAGTTATAATATAATGGAAACTATTGTTATTCTGATACGACGAAGAAAAGTTGCGACTAGGGGAATATTCTATTTGGGGATCGGTGATTAATAAGTACTCAATCTTTGCCTTTTTCATTCGATTAGCACCTTGAACAGCATAGCCACTTATAGGTATACTTCCATCATGCTTATCCCATTCTATGTCTGACCAACGTTCCATATATGGAGTTGAGCCTTGGTAATTAAGCCTTTCAGATCTAAAAACTACACTATTATCATTTATGAGATTTTTAACATGCAAGATTAATGGCCACTTATCTTCCGTTTCATTTGTGGCTTTGTAGACTAACGTCTCTGAAATAAGTCCCTTGGCATTAACTACATAATCATACTTATATCCTGATACATCCCATTGATTGGTTTCGGTATTATATGTATAGTCAACCTTCTTCTCATAGTGATTGCTAACTTTCTTACTTAAAGTATAGTCTCTTTTCTCTCCTGAATAAATTTTCCATACATATTTCCAATCATTTTTATTGTTGTCCCATTCAACTTCTTTCGTATAATAAATTACTAAAGCCTCAACATCAGGAAAATCATTCAAATATTCTATTGTGTGATATGCTTGCATTGAGAGTCCATCAGAATCCCAATAATGTTCGATTTTAATAGTTCTATTATTATCATCGTAGTAATACATATCATAATTATTGTCTTTCGTCCAATGTTGCCCTTCATCCCATGTTTTTATAAGTAAACCGCTGTCATTGAAATTCCTATATGTTGCATAATTGAATTCCCATAGATCATTTTCGCTGTCCTTATTATAATATTCAACCTTACCCCATTTATATGTTAATGATGCTGGGCCATTTAATGGTGCAGTATATTTAGAAGCGGTTGCAGTCCTATGCGAATTTGCGCTCGAGTGAATAATATAATTTTCATCGGTAGCTATTCCTTCAGGAATAAGTGTTGAAGTATTATCAAAGATAATATGGGGCTGTCCAAATGATGTTTTGTTAAATCCTACGAGAATGATTACACATAAGATTATTATTATTTTCAAATATTTATTCATCTTATTATTCTTTAGTTCTGCTATTTATACCTAATTCTGATTCGATTATCTCTCTTATTGATTTTAAACTATTTCTATCATTGTCATCCAATGAATATCGGAAATAACACTCTGTCACTTCCGGATTTAAAATGTATAGAACGTTGCCAAATGACACGACTACCTCACTTTTGGATGCTCTATAACGATGTGCTACTTGCCATCCTATGTATTTCCCATCCATTGAGGTGCCTCTGTTCTTGATAACCGATTGTTGCAAGGCTATTTTTTTTCTTGAAGCTCTCGTATTTTTGCTTTTGCGTTATCCCTATCCTTCCCCCAATAGGTCCCAAATCAGTCCGTCCGAAAAAATTTATCTGATCCAAAGCTTCATTATAAGAATACTCTGCATTGGAATATTGACTTCTCAAATCAATAAGTTCTACAGCGGCATTTACACATTGAGTATCTGTCAATGGACCGTAAAATACACTGTCAACCGATGTTTTTACAGGATCATATGAATTTGGATAAAATAAATCATCACACTGCCTTCCTTGCAAATATTTCAGCTTTTCCTTGAATTGCGGCAAATTCATTTTCATTTGCTAATCCGTTGTTTTTATGTTGAGAAATGGGCGAAGATTTAATAAAGAGTATATTGCCCAAAAAAACATTGAGCGCTGCGCTAAATATTAGAAGCATCTTTGTCACCTTAGGATTCATAACTTAGTCAATTAATTATGGAAATGTTATCTATTGTGTGTGAAGACACAATAATATCGGCACTTTTATCTAAAGTAATTCCCAAACTAGCCTTTTGGCAACATCAGGCACAGCGGCGTTGATGAAACTCGTTATGGTCCCTATTTGGGATAGCCCGTCTTTGTATTTTACTTCCACCATCTTGCTTCCAATGAATTTGAGAGTCATCATATGATTCAAAACATTCTGATATTGTCATGTTTGATGTAATTTTTCCAGAGCAACCCGGTTCTGGAGGTAAATAAAAAGAGGCGTGGGCTGTTATGCCACGCCTTTACGAATAGGTGGTAGGAATACCTGTATATGAAGATGTGAGAATAACAGCTCCACGCCTTATGGCATGGAGACTGTTATGACTTTCTCTTGCATATACTTGGATGTAAGTTTCCTACGCTTTATCCGTACAAGCAGAAGACATAACGCCTCTTTGTTTCAAAATGTCGTGGACAGTCCGAGGACTACCCGATGGCAAAGTTAATGAAAATATTTGAGATGGAGGGCATACTTCGCAGATTTTTTGTAACTTCGCATTAAATATGGTAATGGGAAAGGCAGACAAATCGAAATACTATCTCTTCATTGACGAGTGCGGAGACCATAATCTCGCAAAGTATGACCCCGGATTCCCGGTGTTTACTTTATGCTGCATCTTTGTGTCCTCATAGAATATAAATGCTCTGAATATCCTAAAATTCATTGAATAAAAAAAGAGCGGCCTTGCGACTGCTCTTTCCAGCCGGGCAAAACCGATCCCTAAAATCGTTGCTCGCGCAAGCGAAGTATTTCCTTAATGGGGAAACTACCCTTTATTACTATCAATGGTTCGCCATAATTTGTTATGTCATTGCGAAGCATGTTATGCCGAGCTTGTCCTCTATATTGGCTACACTCTTGAAACTTAGGTTTTCGGTGTCTGAAAGGAGTTTGCTCACATATTGCGGACTCACACCGAGGCGAGCGGCGAGGTCGGCTCTCTTGAGGCCGTTGTCCTGCATATAGCCAATAAGGGTTACGGCAAGCTGACGCGACCGGCGAAGCCAACCTGCATTTTCCTTGCGCCATGCGGCTTCTTCTGCAAACCGCGAAGGAGTCTCGCTCTGATGCTCCTCCAAAAATTTAATTGCTTTGCTTGCCATAATATTATTCACAGCTGGTTTTGACCGACTGTAATAATCGGTTGTCCGAAGAAAGAAGAGAGCATTGCGAGCGTAGCAATGGTGAAATTGTGTTGACCGCTCAGCCATTTAGTGATTTCACTCGGTCTGCGTCCCAGAGCTTCCGCAAACTGTTTCTTAGATAACCCTTTTTGTCTCATAAGTGCATCTATGCGGTCGGATATTTCAAAAGAGAGGTCAACCTCTGCCTGAACATTTGCCGGAATTGGACCGAGCATCTCTTCAAGTGTCTTAGAGGTACGCTTCATAGCTCAAATATATTGTCGGTTCAATAATATTTTTATTAAAGAATTCGGTACATTCGTCTGGTAGTAGAATAGAAATCGTGGTTAGTCTGGAAATTGAACTGGTTATTCAAATAGAAACTGACAGTTCGTGGATTGTTGAGCGCGTCCACAGTAATGAACTGACATCCTGCCTGTCGATACTGAGAAAATGTACCAGCCACGAACTCAATGATAACCATTCCGATACCATTGTTATGAAAATCCACTGATGTGCCTAAATGACCTATATTGATGGCCGGGAAAGAAGATTGTCTTTTGAAAAAATCGACATCAGAGGAACTTTCCTCTAATCTGATGTCATCAAAGAAATCTGTTTTCTCATCCTCCGAGTCGATCATAATGGCATCATTCATTAGAGTGAATGCCGCCATTATACCGTCCGATTCAGTAAACGCGCAATATGCGGAGAGATATTTATGCTCTACGCACTCTTTGACCTCATATCTGAAAAGTCATCGAGTTCCTTGACTCCACATGAAAACGCAGACATATTTTCATAGTCTGTGTCAGTCATAAGCCTTATCTGAAGGTCAGTATCCGAGTATCGGGTTTTTGCCACCGCAGTTGGCTGTTATGCGTTTGGTAATTGCTTCCATCGGAGCCTTACGCTCTTCAATACGATGTCGTTCGTCTGCACTAAAATCCCCTCGGAGATGTTGCTCCAAGTTATGACGGAAACGAGCGACATCGTCTCGATCCATCGGGGGATTTGGTATTGAACGTATCATTCTTCAATTGTTTTATCCACAAAGGTAGTAAACATTTTGGATTTCACAAAATTTTAACACGCCATTCCAGCGAAAAGTTTTTATTCACTGCCGTTTATCTCTTCCGGGAGTACGATATTCCCGGTATGTTAATATTTGTGAGTATATATGGAGGAAACGTAATTCGGGGAGGAGAGTGGGGATGCTGTTTGTTTATAAGCTGAGGGCGGAGTGCCCGATAATCTTAAATATTGATATTATGGCTTATAAAATTATTGAGGTCGAGGGCATAGGAGAGGCTTATGCCAGAAAACTTGAGGATGCCGGGATAAAGACCACCGACGATCTTCTTGAGAGGGCCAGGACTCCCAAAGGGAGGACGAAACTCGCCGAAGAGACCGGAATCAGCTGCAAGCTAATATTGAAATGGGCGAATCATGCCGATCTGTTCCGGATCAAGGGTGTGGCTGGGCAATTCGCGGAATTGCTTGAGGCTGCCGGTGTTGATACCGTGAAGGAGTTCAGACACCGCGTAGCGGCCAACCTTGAACCGAAACTTCTGGAGATTAACGACCAGAAACATCTGTGCGGGAGAGTGCCTTCGGTTGTTGAACTACAGAGGATGATTGACCAGGCAAAGGAACTCGAGCCTGCCATAGAATACTGATGAAACGGCATACTGATGAATCCGGGCCGTGCGCAGTGTCGCATGGCCATTGTCAGTATATGCCGGAACGATGCCATTAAATCAGAAAACTCCTCCGCGATACCTCGCTATATATGGTTGCTAAATTTTATCAACCGCTTAGATATTTCATGCGCCATATATGATTTATCGCTCAATCCGCGTTATCAGTTTAGGGAATGTGTGGTATTAGTGTTCCACACCGGATTCCCCTCCCACATGAGAGACGTATAAAAGTAAAAATACCATAATATGAGAAAACTTGAACTGACCTTATTGGCCTTTGCAATGGCGCTCTCAGGCGCCGCGCAGACAACCTCATGGACGGCCGACAACGGCAACGGGACCTACACCAATCCTCTTCTATACGATGAGTTTTCCGACCCTGACGTGCTTCGCGTGGGCGAAGACTATTATCTCGCCGGCACGACCATGCACACTGTCCCGGGCCTTGTGATCCTTCATTCGCGCGACCTCGTCAACTGGGAGAACGTGAGCTACTGCTTTGACCGTTTTGATTTCGACGACGATGCCTTCTCCCTGAAAAACGGCAAGGAGATCTATGGCCAGGGAATTTGGGCTCCATGCATCAGATATAACGACGGCAAATTCTATCTCTATTCAAATGTCAACGGGAAAGGATTGCAGTGCTTTGTCAGCGACAAGATTGAAGGGCCATGGAAGCATATAAATATGAAAGGCAACATCTACGACCTTGGCGTGCTTTTCGACGACGACGGCAAGATCTACGCCATCCATGGCTATGGAGAGGTGAAATGCACTGAACTGAAGCCCGACATGAGCGGCCCCGTTGAAGGGACTGAGAGTGTGATAATCCCGGCAGGCTCGGCAGTGGGAGAGGGGCATCACATGTATAAGATTGACGGGAAATACTATCTGATTTCCACGGATTACAAACCGAACGGACGCACCCTTTGCTCGCGCGCCGACAATATCCGCGGTCCTTACGAGACAAGAGTGATCACTGCTGACGAGACTTTCGGCTATCACGCGGCGCCATCGACAAGGATCAACGGCCGCATCATGCCCGACAATCATCCGGTAAGTATAGTTCCCGCCGACCCCGACAAGGTCGCAGCTTCCAATATACACCAAGGTGGCATCGTCAGCACTCCCGACGGGCAGTGGTGGGCTTTGCTGATGATGGATTTCCATTCGATAGGGCGTACTGTGACTCTGGCTCCGATCACCTGGAAAGACGGATGGCCTATGATCGGCCTGGATGGGAACCTCGGCCGAGCACCCCGCACATGGCTCAAACCATCAACTGCCGCCCGCGACACCGCGACACCACATCCCGCATATGTGAGGAGCGATGATTTCAACGGCGGAAAGCTTCAGAGAGTGTGGCAATGGAACCATAATCCCGACGACTCCATGTGGAGCCTGACAAAGAAAGGGAAGCTGCGCCTGAAGACCATGCCTGCCGACCAGCTTATGTGGGCCCGAAACACCCTTACACAGCGCGCGATCGGTCCGTCATCAACCGTAACGGTGGAACTTGACACGAAGAATCTGAAAGATGGCGATGTCTGCGGTCTGGGCAATATAAACGTGCCGTGTTCATGGGCCGGAATCGTAAAGGATGGCGACAAGCTTACACTCCGCTGGTTTGAACAGGTCAACAACGACACTATCGACACACCTGTAGATCTCCGCGACGGCCGGATCTGGCTCCGTCTCAACGGTGACTATGACAACGACAAGGCCAGCTACGCTTACAGCCTCGACGGGGAGGATTTCAAGGATCTCGGCAAGGAGATGACCCTCAGCTATCAGCTCATCACATTCCAGGGTGCGCGTCCCTCGCTTTTCGCCTTCAACCACAAGGGGAATAAAGGGGGCTATGCTGAATTCGACAATTTCACCGTTGAGGAGACTGCGGCCGACAGAAGCGGCAACATACCATATGGGAAGAGTTTCCGAATAATCAACCTCGCCACAGGATTGCCGATGCATGCCATGCCACACGGACTGATGTATGATATCGCAGCCGATACCGACAATGCCCAGACCCGTTTCCGAATCATCGACCGTGGCAACGGAAAGGTTGTGCTTCAGTGTGAGGACGGACGATACGTGTTTGTATCGGGCGACGGACTCCCGGGCGACGTCCGTCTGACCAATGATATCTCCCTGGCCGAGGAATTCATGTGGCAGGATTACCTTAACCACGAATTCATGCTGATGTCGATGCGCAATCACCGCTACATCGGAAAATCTCCCACTACAGGCAGCCCTTATTCTATGGATTTCACGGGTGCTGATCCGGCTCGCCGCAACGGAGCTGTGTTCCGCTGGGAAGAATGATCTGAAAATGGCATGACACATAATAACACGGCGACCCCGCGATGCCTTCATGCAAACAGCATCGCGGGGTCGCTGTGTTATTATATTGTCAGTAGCAGATGTCGCTTTCGCAGGAACAATGGGCGTTCTCGGTTTCCGCTTCCACGGTGGAGTGGATTATGCCCAATGGCTTGACCGCATCGCGTACATTTCTTATCACATCGTCAACCTCGGAGGGATCTCTGACCACCACATGCACTGTCATGGCTGCCTCCGTAGTGCTCATGGCCCATATATGAAGATGATGCAGGCTTTCGACTCCATCGGCCGACCTTATCGCCCTCTTCACGCCTTCGATGTCGATTGAAGAGGGGACGCCGTCGAGGGCGAGGCGTAGACTCTCACGCAGCATGGAGAAGGAGCTGACAGCTATCAGCAAGGCTATCGCGATGCCGACAATGGGATCGATGAGATTCCATCCGGTGAAATGGATTATGATGCCCGAGACCACAACTCCCACCGACACAAGTGTGTCGGCAGCCATATGAAGATAGGCCCCTTTCACATTGAGATCGCGTTTGCTGTCTTTCATGAATAGCCAGGTGGTAAGACCGTTGACGATCACGCCTGCGCCGGCTACCCACGCCACCATTCCTCCATCTACCTCCGAGGGGCGGAAAAATTTCTCGATGCTCTCGAAAAGGATCAGCGCTACGGCCACATACAGGATTATGGCGTTGAGCACGGATGCCTCGACCGTGGCTTTACGGTAGCCGTAGGTGTAACGTTCATTGGGTTTCCTTTGCGAGGCTTTGAAAGCTATCAGGGCGATGAAGAGCGACGCCACGTCGCTGAGATTATGGCCCGCGTCAGAAAGGAGGCCCATGGAGTCGGATATGAATCCGAACGCACCTTCGATAATCACATATGCGAGATTCAGGGCGATGCCGAGTTTGAAGGCGCGGTTCAGATGACCGTTCTTGTCGGCGGTCAGCGTCGCGTGGTGATGATGGTGTCCATGGGCATGATTGCCATGCCCGTGGCCATGATCAAGGCTATGGTCGTGATGATGATCATCATGGTGGTCAGGTATGTGTGCTGACATACTTTTGTGGTGTTGTGTCGGTATTGATATCTGTTATTTCAGGCTTCCACCATCGGAGAAAGCGTTTCCGACGCGGGCGCCAAGTTCGATGTAGCCGTTGTGTACGGGATCGAAAGTGATAAGATGCATTTTTTCAACATCCGGTTTGCCGTCGTCGGCGAGATATTTCTCGTCGCAGACAATGTTGACGATTTCCGCCACCATATAGAATCCTGTCGGCGATTCATAAAGCTTCTCTTTTATGCGGCATTCCATAGTCATGGGGAAGCAATTGAAAAGCGGGGCTTTCACATTTGCGGCTTCTGTGGTTTCCCATCCTGTCCTCGCTATTTTGTCCGGCTGTTTCCTCCCGCTCACAATGCCCACGTAATCAGCTGCAGGGAGGCTGTCGGCGGTGGCGAATGCCACTGTGAAATCGGGGCAACGGTTGAGATTATCGGTAGTGGCGTGCGAACCGAGGGAGATGATGATTTCGTTCATATCCCATTGTCCGCCCCAGGCAGCGTTCATGGCGTTGGGAGTGCCGTCGGCATCATAGGTGCCGATGATCAGTACTGGCTGGGGAAGAAGCCATGCATTAGGCTTGAAATCTTTCATAGACTGAGATGTTTTTTTCGATTGTCGTTGGTTTGAGGGTAAGAGTCCGTAAAGAGCCGGAGTCTTCTCTAAGTTAAAACGCTTTTGCTGCCTGAATAATTATCGGCATCCGTTTTTTTATATTCAAGCGGAAGATAAGCATAAGGTATATTATTCAAGTATACCGGTATTTTGATTAATTTTGCGGCCAAAACAGAACGAAGATGAAGTTATCAGAAATCAAAGGTTATCTTCTGGCGGCACTGGCGGCTGCCGCCTACGGCACAAATCCGGCGTTTGCCGTGCCTCTTTATGCCGACGGAATGAATCCTAACAGCGTGCTTTTGTTCCGTTATGTCATGGGATTGCCCATCCTGGCGCTAATCCTCGTGGTGCGGCGCACGGGATTCCGCCTGGCGAAGGATGAGGTCGGACCCACAGCCGTTCTCGGCATTCTCATGTCGCTCTCGTCGCTGGGACTTTTCGAAAGCTATAAGTATATGAATTCAGGTGTGGCTTCCACGCTGCTTTTTGTCTATCCGGTGATGGTGGCCGTGATGATGATCTTCTTTTTCCATGAGAAATTCAGGATGACCGTCGCGTTATGTCTTCTGATAATGGCGGCCGGACTCATGTTGCTTATGAAGCCGTCGGGAGGAGAGACCTTGAGCGCTTTTGGCTGTCTGCTTGTCATGTTGTCGGCGCTTACATATGCGCTCTACATCGTCTTCGTCAATGTCTCGAAGACGATAAAGGAGATACCCACGACAAAACTTCTTTTCTATGTGCTGGCATGGGGATGCCTCGTATTCCTTGTCATGATACCGATGGGGCACAGTCTGACGATGCCTCCGGCGGCTTCCGGATGGCTCAATCTCACGGCCTTGGCTGTCATACCGACAGTGTTCTCACTTGCATGCACTACCCGGGCGATACAATTGATCGGTTCGACCCCCACGGCTATTCTCGGAGCTCTGGAGCCGGTGTCGGCCGTGGTGCTGAGTGTCGCGGTGCTGGGACAGGCTATCACTATGCGGGAGATTGCCGGCGGATTGCTGATCGTGCTTGCCACCACGATCGTGATCGGCGACAAGACAGTCGACAAGCTTATCCTTCATGTGCGCAAGATGTTTCCACGTATCAGACATTGAGCGGCATAACCTCTCAGATATCCCTACAGATGGTAGGTGAGCATCAGCTTGATGCCTACCTGGTCGCTGGTGATGATCGGGCCAAACACACCCCCAACTCCGGAATCAGTCGTATTTTCTAAAAATATATCGGGATAATGTGAATAACGCCTATACCAGTCAAGGGAGAACGTGCCATACAGACGGGTGAAAATCCTGTAGTGCGCATGGAAGTTTAGATTTAAGAAGGAACCGTTGCTCCTGTCGCCTTGTATGTTGAGCGGCCGACCGTCGGCGCCTGTGAAATTGCCCTGGTCAAGATAGCCGTTCCAGGTGTATAGACGGTAGAAACGGGCATCCGTGCCGATTGAGAATCTGTGGCGCGGCATGTGGAAGTTGACACCACCCTTCAGTGAGAATCCGGAGCCCCAGTTGTAGTTGCGGTGGTAATAACGGTAGAAATCACTCAGGATGCCGCCGAGAATCACCGCGTTGGCATGGGCATAGGCATCGATTCTCCATTGATTGCATTCGGTGTGCTGCAATATCAGTCCCCCTCCGATCGATGCCGGCGTTCCGAATTTGTATGGCACCTGGCACGGCATCAAAAAAGTTGGTTCGTTCTGTGAGATCGTGTCGGAGTCGAAATAGTCGAAGTGCTGGTAGAGGCCAAGTGTCATGTCGGTTTTCTCTGTGTCGATGAGGCTGCGCGACATCAGGCGTCCCATGATCTCCACACGGCTCAGGAGCGGTTGGGTCTTCATTACGTCGAGATCCATGAGGAAGGAGAAGTAATCATAAGGCCGGTGAGTATGATGGCTGAAACGATCACCATATTCTATGTATATGCTTGCTGAAACGCCAGTCTTCGCCATGTCGTCGTCATTGTGAAACATGAGCATACGCGGCCCGAGGGAAAAAGCAACCGTCACCGGAGGTGTACCGAAGCCTCGTCCGGTCGTGGCCCGGTGTTTCCAGGCCTGACCTGTGATGATGCGGTTGAATCCGCGCATAGGGTCAACGATGAAAGCCGCGAGCTCCCTTCCGAAGCGTTCCTCGCCTGTGCTGCGGTCGTCGAGGATTATGTCGGATGTGCGGTAGAGCACCTCTCCTATGGCCGCGCCGCCGATCGGGGTCGCAATTATGTCGTTGGTCGAAGGATATTCACGTTCCATACACATTTCCCACATCGCGCTTCCTGCTATGGCGAATAGTTCTGACTGCCAGAAATTGTAGCCGTTGCTTCTCCCGGCGTTGTAGAAAATTGAGCCGTTATATGGATGTGCGAACATATTGGTGCCGAGGTGGTCGTTGTCCCATTCGAAGCCATGTCTGAAATTCTCCTTGATGGTCTCCCACGAAATGTAGGCGTAGTGTCCTTTCTGCACGTACCGGTCGAAGGCCCACAGTCCGATGTTGAAGCCGGCTGTCTCTGCCGCGGCTCTCCAGAAGTGTTTTTTCTCAAGGCGTAAAAGGTCGAGGCTGTCAGGTGGGCAGGGGCGTGCCACATATTTGCGGAGAGTGCGATAGAATCTTGAGGTGTCGGGCAGACATTCAGATTCATTATCCGCATAGGTTCTGACAGAGATGGGTAATAACGAAAGTATACCCAGAAGGAAGATTATGCAATGTCTCATATGTATGGATAGAGAAGAGGAATTTTGTCTTGAAAATCAGGTCAGGTCTGCAAAAATAGTAAAAATAAATGATTTGGACTGTGACAAATGTCACAACCGACCATATAAACCGACATATGTAATAATGTCATGCCCCGATTAATTACCTCTTTTGCTTGATCACCAACCATTTTTCGGTTTTATTTATGTAATGCCAAGGGAATATGTTATTTTTGCATCATGAAAAGGAATAGAATCACTTTGTCGTCGGTCGACGACTACAATAAACTATTCGGGTTGCCGACACATCATCCGCTCGTGACGGTGGTGGACCTGAAGCAGGCCACGAAGGCCGTGAATCATGTGGATATAGCCTATGGACTATATGCTCTTTTCCTTAAGAACGGTACAAATTGTACTCTCAGATATGGTCGCCGTGAATACGACTATCAGGAAGGCACAGTAGTATCATTTGCCCCGGGTCAGGTTGTAGGTGTCGATATGGATGTTGTTGTCACGGCTCCCGACGTGATCGGACTGCTCTTTCATCCTGATCTGATCTTCGACACCCCGTTGGGAGCCAATATCGGGAAATATACATTTTTCGATTATACGCAGATGGAGGCACTTCATCTTTCGCAGGAGGAGAGAGAGCTCTTTATCGACTGCCTCTCTAAGATAAAGAAAGAGACAGAGCATCCTGTCGACTGTCATTCAGCCGGATTGATTTCCTCCAATATCCAGCTTCTGCTTGATTATCTGTTCCGGTTTTACGACCGTCAGTTCATCACGCGCCACAAGGTAAATTCAGATGTCGTGGCGCGTTTTGAAAAATCTCTACGGGAGTATTTCGAGGGTGGTGAATGCCGCGAAGGGCTCCCTTCTGTGGCCTATTTCGCAGACAAAGCCAATCTTTCCGCGGGATATTTCGGCGATCTTATAAAGAAGGAGACCGGCATCAATGCAAAAGAATTCATAGACAATTATATGGTGAGGCTGGCGAAACACCGTCTTCTCTCCACCGACGATGATGTGGCCGTGATAGCCTACGACCTCGGATTTCAATATCCTCAACATTTCAGCCGTCAGTTCAAACGCATCACGGGCGTGAGTCCCACCGAGTTCCGTCAGAACTGAAAGCTGCCGGCATTGCTCACAGGCAGTGTCGGGGGCTGAAAAGTAATCAGAGATCATCTCTTCTGCGTATGCGCAGCGGTTGCCGGGTCTCTATGATAAGAGGGACTGTCTCGACCGTCACCATGCTCGTGTCGAGGCCGAGAGCGCGCTCTGTGCTGACAGACATGCGGCGCAGTATCTCATAGAGTGTGAGGATTCTCCGTTCGTATGCGCCGCAGACGCTTGAAGGCGAGAAAACGCGGTGGATGAGCACGAACCTGAAATCACCCGGTATGCCACGGCGCTCCATCGACGGATATCTGCTGGTCAGCGACAGAGCACCGTTTTCCACAAGATCCTCCACAATCTGTCGGAGGAATACATTCACCTGCGGCTGTATCTTGAATCCTATCCTTATCGACACGATGAAGACAGCATCGCTGACGAGGGTGTCGACAGAATAGTCGAGTGTGTCGGGTTGATCGGTGTGGCACATGCGCAGTATCCAGTAATGGTCTGCTCTTTTGGGGTGTTTGTTGATGATTGAATACAGCACTTTGCTCTCCACCATATTTTTTGTCGGGGAGAAGCTGACATATACTACATTCGAGGCATAGCGGGCGATTTCCCTGTCAGATCTTATGTCGGTGATAATGTCGAGGCTTTCGCGGATATCCTTGTAATCGATGTGGCTCCTGTGGAGCGAGCGTCCTTTATTCCAGATGAGCATTATCGAGCAAAGCACACAGGCAATCAGGACTGTGAACCATCCTCCGCTGACGAATTTAAACAGGTTGGCCACAAGGAAGAGGGTCTCGAGGAGGGAGAATGTGATAAGGAAAGAGGTGGTGATCCAGCGGGATATTCCCTTTTCGGTCATGTAGCGCCAGAGCAGCACGGTGGTGCAGAGCATTGTAGCGGTGATCGCAAGGCCGTAGGCCGCTTCCATACGGTCGGACGAACGGAAGAGGAGGACTGTGAGCACGCACCCGGCGAAAAGAAAGAAGTTTATGGCCGGCACATACATCTGTCCTCTGATTTCACCTGTGTGGTTAATCCGCATGCGGGGCCAGAAATCAAGGTTGATGGCTTCGCTGATCAGGGTGAACACACCGCTGATAAGCGCCTGGCTCGCTATTATCGCCGCTATTGTGGAGATGACGATTCCGACTCCGAGAAAGCTGTGGGGCATCATGCCGTAGAATGGATTGACATCAGCTACTGTAGTAGCGTTTTCGGAGAGTATCCATGCCCCCTGACCGAGATAGTTGAGTATGAGCATGACTTTCACGAAACACCAGCTGACCGTGATGTTCCATCTTCCACAATGCCCCAGATCGGAATAGAGAGCTTCCGCACCGGTGGTGCAGAGGAAGACCGCTCCGAGAATAAGCATCCATTCCGGATGTGTGAAGACGAGCCTGAAGGCGTAATAGGGATTGAATGATTTCAGGATGGAGAGATCTGCGCCGATGTTCATCACCCCTATGACACCAAGCATGAGAAACCATATGAGCATCACCGGACCGAAAAAACGCCCGATCGTTGACGTGCCGGAACGTTGCACGAAGAAGACGGCGGTTATGATCACCAACACGATAGGCACTACGGGAGTGTGCGGATTCAATGAACGGAGTCCTTCCACTGCCGAAGTCACTGTCATCGCCGGGGTTATTATGCCGTCTGCGAGGAGAGCGCTGGCACCGATGGCCGCTACTATAAAGGGCCAGCGTCTTGAAAGGGAGCGCCTTATCAATGAGAACAGGGCCATGATGCCACCTTCGCCGTTGTTGTCGGCGCGTAATGCTCCCACGACATATTTTATAGTGGTCTGGAGTGTGAGGGTCCAGATCACACACGAAACGGCTCCCAATATATAGTCGGGATCCGGATTGTGATCAACGTGGAGTATCGCCTTCATGACATAGAGGGGGGACGTGCCTATGTCGCCGAATACAATGCCGATGGCTATGAGCAGTCCTGCAGCGCTGACACCGGGCAGTATGATTTTTCCCCGGGGTGTGGATCTGTCATAGCCGTCGCTGTTATCTATCTGTTGTCTGTGTTCTGAATTGATCATATGTCTGATATGAATAAGAGGTCGTACATTTAACCGTACAAATGTACGACTTCTGAGTTCCGATCTACTTAAACTAACATGCAGCCGTGTGAATTGTTGATATTGCCTATTTCCCGCAACTGTGGAGAAGGCCGGTATTATGATGTTCTTGAAAGCATGTTTGTCCATTATACGTATATGGATAAAAATGTTACATTCTGAGGGGGAGAGTAACGTAATGTCCTTAATAATATGTGGTCTAATCTTGAGTTGCGGGCGGAAGCCCTAAGACGTAAATTGCCTAAGGAACAGCAGGACGCTTTCTTCCAGCTCGTCTATTATCCTGTGGTCGGCAGTGCGACGGTGGCCCGTATCTACAACAGCGCCTCCATAGGCGATGCGGAGAATATTAATCTCCTTATGGAGAAAGACCGAGAACTGACCGCATTCTACAATGCGACAATATCAGATGGCTCGACACTTCATTTCAGGTGTCACCGGGAAAGCACACACTTAAGATAGTGATGATTGATCCGGAAATTGTAGTCGAGCAGATTGTGGTTAATCCCGACAACAGCCGCTATGGATATTTCCCACACGGTTTTTTCGATAGTCTGAAATAAGAAGTGGTTTGATAATATTTTGTTCAATCCTCCGATAGTGAAACGATTTCTTGATTATGTCGTAACGTTTCACTATCGGAGGATTGATGCAAATATCGGATGATACTGTGGCGGATGATTGTTATCATCATGGTATGGCAACCGTTTTTCCGGGAAGTTGTTGTATTATTATAGTAACTGTTCATTGACAGCGGTTGCTGATTATTACCGGCATGACCTTAAAAAACTTTGTTATGGATATTGACAGTCTGTTTGATCTTTCGGGTAAAGTGGCTGTTGTCACAGGGGGTGGTGATGGCATAGGGAAAGGATGTTGTGAAATTCTTGCCGCGGCGGGTGCTTCTGTTGTTGTGAGCGACATCAGCGCGGATAAAGCCGACAAGGTTGCGACAGAGATTGTAAGGGATGGAGGTATCGCGACCGGAGTAGGGTGCGATGTGCTTGAAGACGCTGATCTTGTCCGGCTCGTGGATGTGGCCATGAAAGAATACGGCACTGTGAATATCCTTGTCAACAATGCCGGTCTTGGCGGCGGAGGACGAGAGAATCCATTCAATATCGATATGGATTATGTGGAACGTATCTACAGGATAAATGTGTTCGCTCCCTGGCGTCTGTGCCAGCTTGTAGTGCCGGAGATGGAGAGATCGGGCTACGGAAGTATCGTCAATATCACCTCAATAAGTTCCATCGTAAAGGAAGCGAATATGGGAGTTTACTCATCTTCGAAAGCGGCTCTGAATCATCTGGCGGCTAATCTTGCCTACGACTTTGGCCCTTACGGAGTGAGGATCAACAATGTCGGTCCGGGAGCAACGCGCACTCCTGCCCTCGAATCTGTCATGACCCCGGAACTTGAGAAGAAGATGCTCAGAAACACTCCGATACGTCGTCTCGGAGAGGTGTCGGATATTGCTCGGGCCGTGCTTTTCCTTGCCTCCCCCGCATCCTCATGGATAAGCGGCCAGGTGATATTCGTGAATGGAGGAGGAATCCAGTCGCTTGGCGATTGACGCTAATGTTCGTTTGACTTGTAGTCTGTTTCGATGAAGTCGATGTTCTCTTTGTATTCGGTTTGCTTCAATTTTACGGCTCCTCCGGTCATTGCGCTGACTTGGGCGGCCCTGTTTCTTCTCGAGTAGTCTTTCGCGCGAAGCACGGAGATCCTTTTGGTCTTGAAGACCTTGTCGGGATCTTCGTATGGATCCTTGAGAGGTTCGTCGCATTCCTGCAGTCCTTTTATAGTGAATCCGTATTCCCTGTCGGCAGTCAGAGCCTCCATGATCAGACCCGGGAGTCCGCAGAGCTGCCATGGCCCGTCGTTGACCGCCAGATCCGGCGTGAACCATGCCAGCCATCTTCTTCCATGATAGTCGGCGGTGGCGAGCTGGCACTCATAACCCATCACATTCTTAATGGAGTCGCCCAATTCCCACTGCAGCTCGTCCATATCCACTTCGTAGCGGTATCTGTCGCCCATGTTTGAATCCCACACCGTGATCTTGCCGGAAGAGAATGCCTTGCGGCACTTATATCTTTTCCCGCGTGTGATGCCCATATCCTCGCGGATCTTAAACCAATCGCCGCCTGTCGCTTTCGCCTTCTCATAGGCGGCCTCATCCGATTGTCGGAGCATGATCCTTCCTTCGGGGTCATTCTCAAGTGAATCAATATACTGCGTCTGCGGGTCGAAATAGAATGACATACCCGGAGCCATCTGCAATACAGCGCGTTCCGTATGTACGATCGTGTCTCCGGTCCTGGTGTTCAGGGTTTTCGACATTACTTCATATTCTGCTTTGAGTCTTGCTCTTAGTCCCGGATCCGCCTGTGCGGAAATGATCGCACTTCCTGAAAGTAAGCATAGCGTGATCCATTTGCATGTAATGTCCATGATGTCTATTGTTTAATTATTGTAAATGTGATTTCTATTACTCGTATTCCTCAATGACGGGAAACCGGTTCCATCCGGCAGTTTCCCTGTAAAGTGAGGCCGAACCTTTGGGCACATAAAGTTTGCCACCCTCTTTCACTGTCGGAGGAACACGCAACTCCGGCGGAACCGGCCAGTGAACTTTCATTTCCTTTATCGGAATGCTAAGATGTCCTCCGTCAGTATCTGTCAGCGAGATTGGAAGGTTCATAAATTCGATAGGCCCGCATCCGGAGAAAGCATACCTTCCTAACCTCCGCAAACTTGAACTGTCGGATATGTCGACATGACTCAATTCATGGCATCCTTGAAATGCACCATACTCAATAATCTCCACATTATCAGGTATACTGATTGCCTTGAGGTTTTTGTTGTTTGCCAGGGCTGAGTTCCCGATTTTAATGGTTGTCTTCGGAAGAATAATGTCCATGAGATTGACACACTGTTCAAGGGCATAGTCGGGAATCTCGTAGTCTTGGGAAACAATGAATTCCGCATCTTCAGACTTGTAACCATAGGAATGATAATATGAGCGGTCGCCATATACAGACACGACATCGGCAAGGTCGAGAACCACAGGATATTCTTCAGGTTTCGGATCGGCGGCTACTCCTTTGTAGAAAAAGCGACGCAAGGCTGTCCAGTCAAGACCATTCATCTGTCCGGTCAGTGTCACACGACGTATATTGCGGATATTATTGATGTCTGAGCCAAGAAGCACATCAAGCGTACCGGCATTCTCGATATTTATCGTCTCCTCCTCATTGAACTGCCGTGGTTGCTGGATTATACAGAATTCCGTCGACGCTTTAGAGCCTTCCGCCGTTATCTTAACTACGCAGATACGCCCTGTGCCGTTGTTTGGTAAAGCCTTGAAATGAAGTCCGCATTCGGGGTTCTGAGGATTGAGATGGTCGAGTATCACCCCTTCAAAAGCAAGCCATTCCTTGTCGTTGTCGAAACTTAGACTCACCTTGATTTCTCCCGGTACGTTGGCCTTCAAGTCAACCGGAAACTCTCCTCCTTCGTTCCCGATATAGCTGACAGCATCTTTTGGTTGCATTCGTTCCTTGGCACGTTGGGTGATGACCACTTTACGTGCCACCTCAGACGTGGATATTGTAAGTGTGGCCTGACGTCTTTCCCAGCCGTCATTGCTGGATATTTTTACTACTATATCTGTAGTTGTCGGCGAAACTTCTGGGTCATGCTGGCTAATCTCTATCCAGTCCTCATGACAGATTGTTGATATGCGGCCTGGAAGATGTTTTATGCCGAGTACGATTGTCGTGGCCTCCGCATCAGCGACGAGACCGTTGGCCAGCCATGCCTCGGTTTCTCGGTCTGTCCCGATAAGGTATGCTTTCTCCTCATCGTTGCTGCATGCCGCAAACAGACAGATGAACAGCAGATATGCGATTTTTTTCATAGATTTTGTAGGGGTTGATGATAAAAGAACCGGTTTGCCTTAGGAATTATTAATTGACAGTCTGATAACTTTATATCTCAGGTTTTGATTCGACGTGTATATAGAAGTGTTCCTCTTCATAGTCGCTCGGAAGACGGTGCATCACGATGGCTCTCGTCGATTCATTTTCATAAAACTTACCCGGCTTGTCGGCAGGGGATAGGTTGCGGAAAAGTTTGCCGACAGATGAACTGTCGTATTCTATCCAATGACCGAGATGTTTGCTGAGAAGGTTCTCAAGGCGCACCTGCTGCCAGTTCAATAACGTAGCCTTATCCCAACTGTCGCGGAAGCGTATGGATATGTCGAGGCTCTTTATGCCGTCTGTCTCTACCGGATCTGTGACAATGTATTTTAGGAACCCGTCGAGCTGACAGAAAACCTCATAAGATTTCTCAACTTTGGGTAAAGCCTTGCATTTATCCCAATCGAAGCAGAGGAAATCCCGGTCTTTCAGTTCAAAGGTGACGGAATCGGCACATATCACACGTCCGTTGCGGTATCCTTTCAGAACCGTCTTGTGGAGACCGTTGTCGAAGAAATAACTGCCCCATTGAGAGATAAGATGTTTCTCAGAAGCGGATCCGTTCTCCTCCTTGTGATAAATCTTGTAGGATTCGGGAAATTCCGGAGAGTCCCATACAATTGAGTCATAATACTGATAGCGTTCCAGTCCGAAAGCATCATATTCACCGTCGGGTCTCACTATCCGGAATCCGAGGAAATCGAATGGCGCGGGTGTGGAAAGTGCATTTTTGCTGTCAGGTTCTTCTCCGTTGAAGCCTGTATAGGTGTAGAGTGAAAGCTTGAAACGGCAGTTCTCGAGAACATCCTCGTTGTCGAAGACGAGAGGGGAGCTGAAATCATTTCCGACAGTGAACTCCTTAGGCTCGCATGCCTCTGAAAAGCTGTTGAGAATCCCGACGGAAAACTTATTCAACTCTCCTAAAGCACATGTCATCCTGACATTTCCGTTGCCTTTGTCATCAAGATCAACGATATGCCTGACAGACTTCATTTCGGCTCCGAATTGAATGGAGTTTCTGACTTCAAGGCTTCTGTCGGCGGTGAAGTTCTTCAGCTCGATCATGATTTCCTTTTTCTTAGGGAAATGTAGATCGATGCTGACATTTTCTCCCTGCCTGAGAGTCTCGTATATTCCGTATGCATAGGTTGTATTCGATTTGTCGTCGAAATCACCAGGCATGATAAACTCTGAAGATGGCAGATCTTTTAGCTCGGCATGGAGATAGTATACTTGTGAAGGATTGCCGTTTTCCTTTGTCGCCTCCGGCTCGAAAAACAGGCGGTAATGGCCGTCGCTGTCTGTGGTTCCCTTTGCTTTGTGGAGTATGTTCTGAGCCCCGAGGTAATAGCTCTCGTAGTAATCAATTGAGACCGGGATATCGGCCAGAGGTTCGCCTGAGGTTGTTGTGACTGTTCCGGTCACGATCACGCTTGTGGCTGTAGGTTCGGGGATGAAATCGTCTTTCTCCGAACAGGAGATTGCCAGGAATGATGCCAGCAGCATCGATATGACTGTGCTGAATGAGAACCCTTTTCCGTTCATTTTGTTATGGATTTATAGATTTCAATGATCAGGTTTCTATCTTCGCTATTGATGGAGAAAGTGCCGCTCTCAATCCTGCAATTCACAGTCGGCGCCATCACGACAGAATCGTGATAAACGAAGCCTATCCGCTTGCCGATTCTTTCTTCCGTGGCGTCTGCCCATTTCTTGATTTTCTCAGGTTTCAATCTGCCTTCGATAAATGCAGTGCCTGGGAAGGATAGAGTGTCGAGTATTACCGACTCGAAATCGTCGGTTGTGGCTATAACGTCTCCTTCAATCATATTTTCAGGGATATCAGCCACGGGATACCATCCGTCGGCATGATGACTGGCAGAGGAACATGCTCCGACAGCTATAAATGGAAGAAGGAATAAGCAACCTGTCGTAATCCTTTTTAACAGGGCGCATGATGCGGTGGGATGCGATATGAAGGTATGTCTGGTTGTGTTCATATATATATACGATGTGTGGAAAAACTATTTGTTACAGTCAAGGCCTGTAATATGCCGTTGTATCAGAAGGTCACGGATGTCGAAAGCCGCAGGCAAGGAGATAAGTGGAAGTCACAAACGGCTACTTTACATAACTTTGTCAATGCTTGTGTGCGGCTAAGCAGCAATGAAATTCATTCCGGCTGCAAATTTATAAAAATATTTGGATTCGCTACTATAATTGTCAAAAAACTGTGATTTTGTAAAAATAATAAGTCAATAAGATAGGGATATGGCATTATCCAGCCCGGTGATTTCAATGAGGCAGGTAGAAGTGTGGTTGCTTATTGCAGAAGAAACGGAGGTGTCCTTAATCCGGCGAAATCAAGCACTATCCGTTCTGCCGGTACCCCATGAACCAAAAGAGAGTCGCGCATGGCTTATGTGTTCGTCATACTGTCGTGTATATTCCCGATCGAGGATATGAGTAAGCGAATGCCTTTCCCTGTCGAACTGACAAACTTGGACGGGGAAAGGCATTGCAAATGTTGAAAAGTCGGGTTTTATATATCCTTTATGATGACAAATCCGGATGCGTGGGGAATAGATACTTTTCTCTTCCTGTCTTTGCCGATGGTAATCTCTTCTTTACGCAGTTTGCCATTCTTGCCGTCGGAAATCATGACAGCCTTTCCCTCTCCAAGCGAATCGAGGTTAAGGGTCAGTTCCTTAGTCTCCTTTTCGGCATTGATGCCTGCGATATACCATTTATCGCCGCTTCTGCGCGACATGACAACGAACTTGCCGGGATACCCTTCAAGCAACGCCACATCATCCCAGAGCGTGGGAACCTCCCGCATGAAATCGAGGGCAATCGGGTCGGCATCTGTCAGGTTGTTGGGGGCAAGCGCGAAATTCTGCACCGGACTCTGATAGATGACGGCCAATGCAAGCTGAAAGGCATCGGAGGTCATGCGCCTGTTGCCCCCGTCATTCCCGCGGTTGAGCCGCTTGTTCAGGAACGTTCCGCCATATTCCATCGCTCCTGCGGCATTGCGGATTATGGGATGCAAGGTGGCGTTGACAGCTTCGTTGTCGCAGAAGTGCTGTGAGAAAATCATGTTTTCAGATGCAAGCACTGCCTCGCTGCCTACATAATTCGGATACATCCTTTCCCATCCTCTGGGAAGGGTGCATCCATGAAATATCACCATAAGTCCATTGTCGTTGGCATCGCTGAGAATGTCTTCATAGAGCCGCATTGTCTCCTGTTTGTCGCCACCGAAGAAATCCACCTTTATGCCTTTCACCCCGGCCTCCTTCATCCATTTCATCTCGGCCTTGCGGGCCGTCGGATCGTCCATCTTGTTGATTGGCGACTGCTCAATGTCGTTCCAATATCCGCTCGAACTATACCAGAGGAACGGGGCGACACCTTTCTCTTTCCCATATTCCACAAGATTCTCAATTCCTTCACGTCCCATGGTCTTGTCCCATCCGGCGTCGATCAAAGTATAAGGATAGCCCATCTCTGAGGCAAGGTCGATATATTTCTTCGAATCCTCCATGTTGATGGCATCATCCTGCCAGAGGATCCAGCTCCAGGTGGATTTCCCCGGTTTATAATCAATCGAAGCGGGATATTTCTCTTCCACTACATCCCAGGGAAGGGTGGTCTGGGCAAGAGGACGCGGAGAATGACCGACCGTGATCAGACGCCATGGTGTGACTCCGGGGAGGGAAAAAGCGGGTTCCACAGTGCCGTTGCCATTGTTTTCCTCCGGCATCGGGAATTCAAGGGTAAACACCCCGTTTTCCGGGTCGGAGAGTCTTGATGCACAGTAATTGCGGTCTACGCCGGTCTCGCTGACGAGAGTCCACGCCTTGTCGGCGATACGGAATACTGCCGGGAATGTAAATCCATGTCCGTACTTCGATTTTGTGTCGATGGGAGCGTCGATGATATATTCCTCCTCATAACTGGGCTTGGTCCTTTTCCAGCCGACCATGGCATCCGACTGGGGGGTCAGGAACCCTGTGGCATATGGCGGAAGATGAAACCCTGTGGATTCATCCATCACCCTCACGGCCCCTCTGCCATCGGGCTTGGGTAGCCGGTAACGGAACGCTATGTTGCAATGTGCCACCTGCACTTCAAGAATCATGCGGTTGCCTTCAGGATTGACAAATTCACATTCAAGGGAATTGGCCTCGAAACGGTTGTCTGATTTCTTGATTCTGTCAAGATGATATTTCTTGTCGATTGTTCCTCTTTTTACAGCCACAAGTTTAAGGTCTTTGGAGAAATCTCCATAATCGGCCACCAGTCCAAGCGGCGAATCGAGCATGATCTCTATGCCGGTATACGTGACGGCATAGGAGGGAGATCCGTCGCTATTGTCGATAGCGAATTTCAGCCAGCCGTTGGGGCTGGCGACACTTACCGTGTCGATAACGGCCTCCGTGGAGGGGGCGGCATTCAGCGACACAGCCACGCCGATAGTGAGGAATGATGTAAGGAATTTTTTCATGTATCTAAGAAGTTCGTTGTTTTATAGGTTAGCGGAAAGTCTTTCCCATGAATCGGAAAACAAAGATAAATAAAAATTTTGAGACTACCACCTGAGGAGGACTTCTAACTTTGTAATATGCCACAGCTTTACGCAAAGTTTTATCAGACTTCTTCATAAAAAATTTACAATAGCGCAGGAGTCTCACGTATTTTTATTAAATTTGTCGTTAATAATATTAGGCTACAGTTCATATCAAAGGCATAATATGCGACCATTCGTGCATGTCGAATTTCGATGAGATCTGGTTATGAATTGTGCATTGACATTTATCATCTTTCATTAGGTTATGGGACAGGATAATACGTACATACGCTTTGACTGGGCGATGAAGCATATGCTCCGCGATAAAGCTAACTTCGATATTCTTGAGGGTTTTATCTCCGTTCTGACGGGAGAGGAGGTGCATATTGTCGAGATCCTTGAGAGCGAGAGCAATCAGGACAGCCCTGACGATAAGTTCAATCGCGTCGATATAAAGGCCAAGAACAGTAAAGGTCATCTTATCATCGTGGAGGTGCAGCTTACGCGGCAGCTACACTATCTGCAGCGTATCCTCTATGGCACATGCAAGGCCATAACGGAGCATATCAATATCGGAGAGAAGTATGATCAGGTCAAGAAAGTGTATTCCATCAGCATTCTCTATTGTGACTATGGGCAGGGGGATGATTACGTGTATCATGGCTTGACACGGTTCAAAGGACTTCATACCGGCAGTGATCTCGTGGTCAGCATGCGGGAGGAGGGAGTGATAGTGCAGCACCTTCCTCAGAAAGTTTTCCCGGAATATTATATAGTGAGAGTCAACGCCTACAACAAAGTGCCGGAATCACCTCTTGACGAATGGATGGCATACCTCAAGACCGGGAAAGTTAAGGAGAATACGCGCACTCCGGGTCTGCAGGAGGTGAAGAGGAAACTGCGCTATCTTTCCATGTCAGACAAAGAACGACGGGAATACGACGCGCATCTGGATAATATCATGGTACAGAATGATGTGCTCGACACTGCCCGGGAGGAAGGTCTCGCGGAAGGTCTTGAGAAAGGTCTTGCGGAAGGGCGTGAGAAAGGTCTCGCGGAAGGTCTTGAGAAAGGTCTTGCCGAAGGGCGTGAGAAGGGTCTTGCGGAAGGGCGTGAGAAGGGCCTTGCGGAAGGACAACGGAAAGAGCGTATCGCCATCGCAAGAAATATGCTCGCCGCCGGTATCGGGATTGACCTGGTGACATCCATGACGGGGATCTCTTCTGATGAACTGGGTGATTATGATGCCAATATATAAAAACAGTGAATTTAGAAGTTGTTTAAAAATGAACGTTAAATTATGGGCGGCAATTTTTTAGTTAAAAT
>ERZ836877.1680-NODE-1680-length-32577-cov-3.351577_pt1 | contig 32577 bp, 22 predicted proteins | sample MGYA00519469_ERZ836877 | MGnify/ENA primary metagenome ERZ836877 (study PRJEB31850, sample SAMEA3708809) | human gut metagenome | biome: human gut; feature: human-associated habitat; material: faeces | place: China | collected 2014 ... | reverse complement strand
TTAAACCGGGCGATTCGGGAGAAATAAAGGTTACTTATAATGGAGCCGGAAAGAGTCCGGGTAAATTTGATAAAGTAATTACTTTACGAACCAATACGAAAGATGAAATCATCCGTTTAAAGATTCAAGGTACGATGATAGGGAAATAAGAATCGTTATTCGTGCTCTTCTTATAATAGGGAAGTTATTGATTAACAAATAAAATAGCTCTATAAAACTTCCAACCAAAGTTTCATAGAGCTATTTTCATTACCAATCTCTTTCTTATTTTATAGGCTATGTATTCTCAGTCCTTATTCGATATCCTAGAATACAGGCAATTGCCAGATAAGTCCTACAGAGACACGGCTTGTTTGGTAGTTCTCCGAACCTAATGTTTTCGCTTTATCCGTAAAGCGGTACGAACGCCCTACATAGGTAACAAAGAAATGGAGGTTTTCATCCATCGGATAGAACTCAATACCGCCTAAATATCCCCAAGAGGTTCTATATTTCCCTTTCTCTATCAGTTCCGTAGCTTTAGAGATAGAAGCCGTTTCGTACATCCCTTTTACAAAGACATTCCATTTGGGAAGGAAACGGTAATTTCCATGCAATACGAACGACATGTATTCGGCGTCGAATACATTATGCCCCTCTTCCGTACCTACAATGGAAGTCATGATTCCTTTTCGGTCAATACCTTCCCGTGAGTACATCCAGTCGAAATAGGCCCCGAATTTATCTAAAGTCAGTTCGTTACCTAACGCATAATAGTACATGCGCTTTCCTTTTACCTCATTCATTACGGAAGCAGACCAACGCGTTTTGTAGATGTTATGGAAGTTGCCGTTCCAATTTAAAGTGTACACAAGCGGTAACTTGGGAGCCTCCAAAAATTCGGATTCACCATACGTTTCTTCCAATGAGCCGTTGCGGCTATCCAATATCTGAAACTGTATCTGCTGATTCTCTATTGGACTGAACGCCACGTTTACACCGGTCATAAAGTTACTCATGTATTCAATCATGTCGGCATACTCGTATATCTCTATCGGATTTAAGTCAAATTCAATACCTCCGTAGACCGTACATTGCTTTCCTAAAAAGAGGGAGAACCGGGGATTGAGCTTCACTCCTATCCCGGCAATGTCTATGGAGGTAGGCAAATTATCGATGTTACCGTTTCCGGCATTGCCGCGGTTCAAGCGCTGGCGATAACGGTACGAGAGCCAGTCGTTTACATCTCCTTTGGCTTCGATGCGTAATTGCTTCATTTCAAATGCTCCTTCTTGAAACCCGTCTTGAAACTTGGCATTGAAGCCACCGTGCATATTCAAGAACAGATTAAACTTATCTGTCTTCTTTTTTATCCCCGTCAGCTCACTGAAAACGGTACGGGAATCTATACTGTCTGTGATGGATTGTGCCGGAGATACGCAAGGTACCAGGACAATCCATAACAGACTGACTATGTATTTTTTCATCTGCTTGCTTTCTTAGTATTCGTTAAAGAATTGTTGAATAGCTTGCCAATCGGTTGTTTCCGTAAGGGCTAACATGAGAAGTATTCTTGCCTTTTGAGGGTTTAGCTCTTGTGATGCTACAAACTGGTAGGCATTGTCGTCTACTTCGGCATCCAGCGTGGTGGGGCCTGTCGGCACACGGCTGGAACGTACCACCAGAATACCTTGCTTGCGTGCTTCCTGCAACAACGGGAATATATCTTTATAGATATTGCCGTTTCCTACTCCTGCATGGATAATTCCCATATAATTGTTGTGCAAAAAGGGTTGCATGACATCGGCATTGATGTTGGAATAGCTATACACAATACCTACTTTAGGAAGAGACGTGAGGTTGGTTACATCGAATACCGACTGGGTGGTATGCTTCTTTAGCGGAGACATGTTGTACACTACCTTACCGTTTTGAATATAACCTAGGGCTCCGGAGTTAGGAGCTTGAAATGTTTGTACATCTACCGTATTGGTTTTGGTGGCACTGTGCGCTCCTAAAACAAGACCGTTCATGGCGATGGTTACTCCTTTGTTCCGGCTTTCCGGTGCGGCTGCAACCACAACGGCATTGTACAGGTTCAGCGGCCCGTCGGCACTCATCGCTGTAGAGGGGCGCATCGCTCCAACCAATACAACCGGTTTGTCGCTCTTTACCGTCAGGTTCAGGAAATAAGCGGTCTCCTCCATGGTATCCGTTCCGTGGGTGATGACAATTCCATCAATGTCTTCGCGGGCGGTAAGCTCATTGATGCGTTTGGCCAAGGTTAGCCATACCTCATCATTCATATCCTGAGAACCGATTTTTACTATTTGTTCTCCGGTTACGTCCGCCAACTCTTTAATTTGAGGAACGGCGTCCAACAACGTCCCAATGGCTACTTGCCCGGCCGTATAGTTGGTTTGGGTGGCCGACGCTCCGGTTCCGGCTATGGTTCCGCCGGTAGCCAGAATATAGATGTGGGGCTTGTGAGCCGCCCAGGTAAGGGTAGATAATAAACAGAAAATTAGTACCCAATTCAATCGCATAAAATTCTTCATAATCTTAAAGTTTAGTAAGTTAATTATTATAGTAAGAAAATTCTTTGCGTGTAAGGATTTTGCATCCTCTTGGGTCGTTGTCTATTTTGTGTTTATCTTTTTAATGTTCAGGTATAAAGCTGAATAAGCAGAAGTCCTATCACTAATGCGACTCCTGTGGAAATGAGTCCCGGTAGCATAAACGAATGGTTCAGTACATACTTTCCGATTCGCGTGGTTCCGGTCCGGTCGAAGTTGATGGCTGCTATCACTGTCGGATAATTCGGAATAAAGAAGTATCCGTTTACTGCCGGAAATAAGGCAATCAGCATATAGGGGGACAGTCCCAAAGCAATGCCTAACGGCATGACGGCCCTCACTGTAGCAGCTTGGCTATATAATAAGATGGACATGATGAAAAGTGCCAGTCCAAATAAAAAAGGCATTTGTTGAATGGTTTGCTCCATAGAGGCCGTCAGGGTCTGTAAGTTCCCATTGATAAAGGTATCTCCCATCCAGGCAATACCGAATATGGCAATAACGGCTTGCATCCCGGCCGAGAATACGTTTCCCTTGCAGGCTTCCAGTCCATTGGTGCGGGTAAGGAGAAGAATCAAGGCCGCCGCGGTAAGCATCACAATTTCTATAATGTGCGGCATTCCCAGACTGATAAGCTCGCCTTCTACCATAAAGCTGGGACGAAGGGAATTGAACGAACCGAATAGTACAATGAGTATAGTCGCTATCAGAAAAAGCAATACGGAGAATTTGGCTTTCGCATGACTCTTTGTCTCTGTGAAGACTGACGGGGAGGTATCAATCAGTCCGGCTTTCACTCTGGCTAGGTATTCGGGGTCTTCATGCAGCTCCTTTCCGACTCTCAGTGAGTAAATAGCTCCGGCCAATACACCGATTAATGTAGCGGGGATAGTTATTTTTAAAATGTCGAATAAGGATATATGATAAGGGGTAAGCATGGCGAGCAAAGCCACGGTGGCCGCGGATATAGGGCTGGCAGTGATGGCTTGTTGCGAAGCTATGACTGCAATTCCCAGCGGTCGTTCCGGTCTGATTTTTGTTTCGGTAGCCACTTCGGCTATAACCGGCAATACCGAATAAGCCACATGTCCTGTTCCGGCTATAAAAGTGAAAAGATAAGTTACGAACGGACTTAAATAGGTTATGTAAGTAGGGTGCTTACGAAGTAATTTCTCCGCCAGCCGGACCAGATAGTCCAACCCTCCGGCTGCCTGCATGCAAGCGGCGGCTGTAATGACTGAAAGAATCATCAACATAACGTCTATAGGCGGCGACGTTGGCTGTAAGTTGAAAAAGAAAGTCAGGATAGCCATTCCCAAACCGCCCATTACACCTAATCCGATACCCCCTAATCGGGCTCCGACTATGATACATGTCAGTACAAAGAGCAATTGAATAATCATAAGCGTAACGACATTTAAGGTTTCTTATCTAAATAACAAATAAAGCCTTCATATGGTTCTTCCTAAAACCCGATTCTCCAACTAATTCTTTTTCAAGTAAAGTTGGTGGTCTATCACATTAGGCAACTCATTCTGGTAGTGTGTTACCATAATTAAGGTCTTGTTGTTCCGTTGGCAAAACGTTTCAATCACATCCTTTGCCAAGCGTCGGTTTCGCATATCCAACCCGTGCAACGGTTCGTCAAGAATCAGCAGTTCCGGGTCTTTGACAAAAGCCCGTGCCAGTAGCACAAGACGCTGTTCGCCACTTGAAAGCTGAAGGAAACTTCTGTCTTTGAGGTCTGAAATGCCAAATATATCGAGCCACCAGGCGCATTTCTCCAACTCTTCCTCACGGGAGCGTTTATACAAGCCTATCGAATCGTGCAGACCGGAAGCTACAATGTCAATTGTCGGAATGTTTTTCAGATAGGCACGGTGCATCTCGGGAGATACATATCCTATGTGCTTTTTTATTTCCCAGATGCTCTCCCCTGTTCCTCTTTTACGACCGAATAGCGTAATGTCGCAAGCGTACGATTGGGGATTATCGGCACAAACCAAACTCAATAAAGTAGATTTTCCGGCACCATTCTCACCCGAAAGCGCCCACTTCTCACCGCATAGAACAGTCCAGTCTAGTTCTTTGAGAATAGTCCGTTCTCCGTACCGGATGCTTACTTTATTTAAATCGACCACATGCTCCGTGTGATAGACTTCTTCACTGTAAGGCAAGTGGAGGATGCGTTCTCTTTTCTCTTCACTCAAGACCGTTTCCGGATACGTTTCCCGTTGGTTGAAATAGTCTTCTTTCGTTATTTTCTTCCCGCAGACCATTCCGTTTACCGGCACTACGTGAGTGATGAACTCCGGAATGTCGTCGGTTTTCGATAATACCAGAATCACTTGCAAATGCGACAGACTGGTTAATGTATTAAGCAGCTTATGCAGTTGGTCGCGCGTCTGTGCATCCAGCCCGATAAAGGGATTGTCCATTATCAGCACACGAGGGTCGCTCAGCAATGTTTTAGTCAATTGGAACTTACGCAGTTCGCCACTGGATAATAGAATAATATGCTTGTCCAATAAACGCTCTATGCCGAAGAGCTCATAGAGTCGGTTCCGCAATGTTTCGTTGGAGGTTTCCGGTAGAAGTTCCCGTACCAGAGGCGTTTCGTCCAAGTCGTGCGAATTCCATCGCTGTTGGTAATAATAGTTGCCGTCGGCATCTCCGTAGGTATCGCGGAAAGCGATGTATTTAATGTTTTCGTAAGCCATAGAGGAGGCGGATGGTGAAAAGTCATACTTCACCTCGTTCATAAGCAACGGATATTTTCCTATAATGGTATCTACTAGAATACTCTTTCCAGCTCCGTTCGGACCGATAATGGCAATATGTTCGTTGCCTCCCAGCGTAAAGTTAACGGGTTCTTTCATCCGATAGAGCGGATGGCGTGTTACTCCGTTTACAATCTCGATAATCTTTTGCATAATGTTTGATGAAAATAGTTGTGCAAAAGTAAAACAAAGTTCCTTTCAGGTCAAACAAAAGGCTTTATTTGTTTTGATGGGCGCCCTGCAAACTTGCATAGGTGTTTGTAAAAGCTGATTTTAAAGGCTGATGCGGCCGTCCGGCAAAGAAAGTCCGTGCCACGACTGCAATATGTAAACATTAATCAATGTGAGGATTCCACGAAGGCGTTCCGAGAGGTTGTCACTGTCGGTTGGCGTATTTCCTCATCCTACCGGAGGAGAATGCTTCCGCAATGTAAGGAGAAACGTTCTGTCTATACGAGTCGCTCTATCTTTTTATAAGAGAGAAGTAACTGGGAACCAAGTATATAAAGCAGAGTGAAAAGGAAAACAGATTCCGTCTCCAAGCGTACGGGGAGCTATCCATTTGGGGCATGTTACCCCATACTTGTTCGGTAGGCCTAGCTAATGTTGTTCCGTAGGCGTACGGAAGGGGTATTGCATACGCCTACGGAACAACATTAGACAGGCCTGTGGAATAACATGCCTCTTACGAGCCGTGTGGATAAGGTCTTGCATGGCTTTGCCCGGACGAATCCGTCAACCTTTTTGTCTTCTATTTTCGAAATGCCGGAAGCCTCAGTCTTATACGCTTGCAAGAACCGAACAGCCGTTTAACTTTGGAACGTAGACGCGGCTTCTTCGGAAGTCGTTTCCGCGACAGACTGAAGATGGGCAGATAGAGGAAGATACCTATCAGCGACATCACTAAACCTCCAATCGTTCCTACGGCCAGAGGGAACCAGAACGCTTCTTTATTTTCACCAACCATGAAGGGGATGAATCCTAATACGGTAGAGACTATCGTTAAAAAGATAGGAATAATCTTCGTGTTCCAAGCTTTCGTATAGGCTTTCAATGGAGATAGGTACGGTTTCCTTTTCCGTATGGAGTTAAACTCGTTCAGGATATAAATGCTGGCGTTCACCGTGATACCACAGAGCAGGACAAAGGAGGCGAAACCACCTTGGTCGAAGTTCAGTTCGAATAAATAGAAGGTTAGGAATACTCCAATGTATGAAACGGGAACAATAAACAGAATGGCAAAAGGTTGCTTCAACGAATTGAACAGAATACTGGTAATAAAGAAGAGGATGGCGATAATGAGCAGCAACAGCGCATACTGACCGTTGTCATCTTCGTTCCATCTCCACTGACTTATTTCCGATTCGGCCGTGTAGCCCATCGGCAATTTCTTGTTAAAGGCCTCTATTTCCTTCTCAAGCACTTTCCTTCCCTGCTCCGACGAACCAATGTACTCGTATTGCAGGCAGAGTTTATATTGCTGATTCTCCTTGACTACTTTTTGCGGAGCCTGTTCCTTCTCGATGGTTACCAGGTCGGACAACTTATATATTTTATTACCTACCTGACAAGGCATATTTTGCAGCCCCCATATATCATACTCTTGCGATTGGCTGGACGAGAGCGTCAGCCGTTCGGAAGTATTGTCCGTCCAGATGGTGCCGCACGACATATCCCGCCCGAACAACGGACGCAATATAGAAAACAGTTGCGAAGCGGTAATCCCCTCCTGTGCCATCCGTTCTTTATCGGGACGCATATAGAACTCCTGGTAATCATCCTTCCACCACGAAAATTCCGAGTTGATAATCACCTCTTTTATACGGCGGTAAGTGAGCAACTGTTTTTTCAGTTCTTCGGCCCACTGGTATAGCTCATCGTAATTGTATCCGTAGAGTTTCACCCGGAACGAACCGGCGCTTTCGCGCACATCATTATTAAATCCCTGGTCCTGCAATCCGTATACGCTCCAGCTACCTCCTCCCAGTTCTATCGCCTTGCTTATAATGTTCGCTTTCAGTATATAAGGGAATCCGCTGTATTGGTGCTCCTTTTTAAAGTAAATGGACATCGACGCACGGCGCGCTCCCATCACGGAGGTCTGGAATTGCTTTATCTCTTTAAACTCACTCAGATAGGTTTCCATCTGTTTCATCAAGGCGTTCATCTGTTCCACCGTACTTCCGTTCGGCAACGTGGCGGTGACAGACAGCACCGTCTCTTCATTCCTCGAAAAATAACTTCCGTTATACACCTTCTGTACAAAGAGCCGCAAACTTCCGCCCAAGGCTACATCCACTATCGGCTTGATGTCTTCCTTGTAAGTGGCGGAGCCCAATGTCTCATTATAAACAGAAGCCCACTTTCCTTCTTTCTCTATTTTCTCCGGCAATAGAAATACCGGAAGTCCGAAGCCTAACAATAACACCAGACAGGCAAATACCCGGTAACGGCATACATAACAGATAAAAGAACGGTACAGACGGGTAAAATGTACTATAAAGCGTTTCATTCTCAGGCGGGTACGCTTCTTGGCACGTTTATGCTGCACCTTCAGTCTTTCCATCAGAGACGGGACAAAGAACAACGAAACAAATAGCGAAACAGCCAGATTGATAATCACTACGGCCGCAAAGTCCTGCAGATTGAGCCTTACTTTTTCCTCCAGGAAGAAGATAATAGTCAGCGCTCCGATGGTTGTCAGGGTGGCGGCCAATATGGATAAGAATACTTTCAGGTTCTTTTGCCGCATGTAATGGTCGGCCATCACTATCGTGTTGTCAATCACCAGATTCAGGGAGATGGTGATGCCCGCCAAGGAATAGAGCTGCATCTCCAATCCGAATAAATAGTAGAATATCACGGCTATGGCTATATTTACGGCCAAGCTGATGGTAATCAGCAGCAAATAACGCACCTTGCGGGTTATCAGCAACACAAACAACAACAGGATGATAATGGTGAGTGCCGTACGGAAATAGATTTTATCCAACTCGCTATGAATATATTCCGTAGAATCGTGGCTGATGTGTATCTCGTAACCGGCGGGCATCTGGGGAATCAAACCTGCCAGCGTACTCTTTACTTCTTTGCTTAGTTGCAGCTGATTCGCCGTTTCTTCTGCCGTGATGGAAAGGTAGATGGAGTTCAGTCCGTTGATGCGGTAGTAACTCTGCGGCTTCTCTTCTATATGTTTCACCGTTACCAACTTAGACAGAGGAATCATTTTCTTTTCCTTGCTGCTTCCTTTTACGTAAATAGAAGAGGTGTCAAATGTTTTTTGAGATTCAGACGGAGAGGTTACTACCAAACGAATCCATTCATCCGCCTTCCCCTCTCCTTTCTCTATATTGCATGTGCCCAGAAACTCCTTGCTCAGGTAATCGGAAATGGCCTGTTGTATATCGCTTACTTTCACTCCCAGCCTCAGTAGTTCCTCCTGGTTATACTCCATCCTCCACTCCATGGGAGTGGCCCCGCTCAGCTCTACCTTATACACCCCTTTTAATTGTGCCAAAGCCGGTTTCAAGCGCTCTTCCGCATATTGCTGTATCAATATCGGAGTAGCCGGCGCATTGAGTGTGTAGGTAAGGAAAGGCCGCGAACTTTCTTTGTCCGATTGCTTCGTCTTTATCTGCGGATAACTTACCCCATCGGGCAATTGCGGCCACACCTGCCGGATAATGGTTGAAACCTCGAAACGGGTAGCCTCCATATCGGCATGCTTGTCTAACGACAGACTGATGGAACCGCTACCGTTGTTAGAAGAGGACGATATGCCGCGAATTCCTTTTACACGCGAAAGCATAGCTTCCAACCGGCTTGTCACTTCGGCTTCGACAATGCGTGAAGAATTGCCCGACATGGAGTAACTGATGCTCAACCCGGGTAACTCTTGCGAAGGAACCAGTTTTACCGGTAACAAAGGGATAAAGGCCACCCCTACAATTGCCAGGCAAACAAAGGTAACGATGAGTGTAAAAGATGATATGCCGTATGTGTTTTTCACTTGATGGAAGCAATTTTCTGATTCAACTTATTTACTATAGAGCGTCCCGATGCAAAATCGAAAAGAGTCAGTTTCCTGATTTTATAATAGCTCAACCAATAATTCTGTAACGCACTGATATAATTCTTCTGCGCTTCCTGCTGGCGGTTAAGAGACAGGGTGAGACTATTTACATCGGCTTTTCCGATAATAAAACGCTGGCGAGTCTGCTCGTAGGCCAACAAAGCCAAATCTAAAGCTTCCTGAGCGCTGGCAATTAAGTTACGCTGTACGTTGAAGTCATTCACCGTCATAATCACCTCTTCCTCCAGACTCAGCTCATCCTGTTTAGCCTCACTCCGTACCACATTCAACTCGTTCTTGGCCATATTGTGTTTTCCTTTGGCTACGCCCCAGTCAATTAAAGGTATGGAAACACTTATCGATACCAAATCCTGCTGAAGCGGATTCCGGTAAGCCTCTTTTAACTTATCGGATACCTGGTTGAATCCGATGCTGGCATTGATGCTGGCATTGAAACGGGATTCTTTCCGGGTACGGTCCACATTCTGCTCTGCCTGCAATATATTCTGTTTCTGTGTCAAAAGTGTCGGATTGTTCTCTTTGGCTTTCATCAGAGCCATGTCAACCGGTATCTCCATGCGTAAAGGCAATCCCGGCAACTCCAAATCTATTTCAGTATTCTTGTCGAGATTAAGGAACGAAGCCAAGCTGAACGAAGCGCGTCTTACACTCATTTGTGCGTTCTTTAGAGAGTTTTGCGCATTCACTACATCCAGTTGCAACGTTAATAAATCGGCTCTGGAAATCATGGCAATCTTATGACGCTCCTGCCCTATGTGATACAGCGTATCGGTGGAAGTAACGTTATCCTGTGCCAGTTTGTATTCGGCTTGTGCCATAGCCAACGCAAAGAAGTAGTTGACAACCGTTTCCGATACGGCTTCCATATTGTAGACAAATTGCTTTTGTATCTTTTCGTACTTCAGCGGTTCTATTTTGCGGTCCCATCTGAAAGGGTTATATCCCAATAAATCCTGCGAATAACCTATACGGATAGGAACACTGGAGTATTGCGTATTACGTGTGTCGCCAAAGTTCTTCAAGTACTCCAAATCCGTATTAATATAGAAGGTACCTCCGGTCAGGTCGAAGTTCTGTTTAATAGCCAGTTGTCCGTAAGCGTTAAACATCTGTTGCTCACGGTATACATCCTTATTGCTTTCCGAATCGTATCGTTGGGTAATATACCGATTGTATTTGGCCGGTGTTAAATTAAGAGTCAGACTCGGCAGACGATTGGCTCTATAAGTGCGATAAGCCCAATATCCCGATAAATATTGATTCTGGTAGCGATATGCAGACAAGGAACTCTCGTTCGCTATATCAATGGCTTGTTCCAAATCCAGTTTCAAAACCGTTTGTGCCGGAGCTTCATATAAAGCGCCTACCAAGCATGCAATGCATAAGAAGTGTTTCATAATTCTCTTTTTCTATATATAAACCAGTAAAATAGAGGTACAATAAATAAACTGACCAATGTACCGATAACCATCGCTCCTATCATGGCTATGGAAAGCGGTTTCTGAAGTTCCGAACCCATATCAAACGAAAACAACAAGGGAACCATGGCGAATATGGTGGTCAGAGAGGTCATGATAATAGCTCTCAAACGCCGGCGTCCGGCCTCGTGTATGGCTTCGATTAAGGGCATGCCGCCTTTACGGAGTTCATTGATTGTATCTAACTTTAAAATAGAGTCGTTGATAATGATACCGCACGTTACAATGATACCGATGGCCGACATCAGGTTCAGGGTGTGCCCGCATACCCATAACAATAAGAGGGCGAAAGACACATCAATCGGTATTTCAATCAGCACAATCAGAGGTTGCACAAAACTTTCGAATTGGGCGGAAAGAATAAAATACATCAGTAATATGGAAATAAAGAGAATAACGGTCAGTTCTCCTATCATCTGTTTATTGGAGAAGAAACTGCCCGAAAAGTCAGCTTCCCACTGGTCGGATGCGTGCATATATTGACTGGCCGATTCCACCAGCTCGGGAACATTCTCCACCTCATAAAAGCGGAGAGGAATGTATTCCCCGTTCTTTCCGGCCGTGATGTTCTTTAAGTCTTCGCCGGGATACACTTTCACCAATTCGTATAAAGGAATATAATTAACACTTCCGTCTTCATTTCGCTGGGTAGGAATAGACGTTTCCTGCAACACCCGGTTCACCGTATGTTCTTCACCGGCAATATTAATAGGTAAATAATGCTGGTACGAACGCAAAATAGAGACTTTGTTTTCTTTAAAGGCTGTTCGTATGGTCCGGCTCAATTCATTGAACGAAACATTGTACAGCAATAACTTTTCCCTGTCTATCTCCAGGTTAAGCTGTTGTTGGAAAGCCATACCACTGGGCATCTTTCCTACTTTCCCGGAAAGTTCCCGTTCCAGTTTCCTGAGCGATTCGGCCTCCGGTGCACGTTCTTTATTCTTCGGTTGGATTTCGATGTTTACATCCGCTTCCCCCGTATCAAACAGCTTCTCGAATACCGTTTCAGGAGGTGAGAATGTAACGATAGCCTGTGGGTAACTGCCCTTTATAGCCTCGTATATCTTTTCCTGCAACGGTTGAATCTCTTTCGGACTCTCCGTTTTAAAATAAAGCTCCGCCTCCGATGACGATAGTTCCGTTTCACTGTTCAATAGATAATCCTGCATACCAATGTATGCGGTATGTCCGGTTACCAAGCTGTCGGTAATGCGTTGAATCTGGTCCACACGCCTGTTGTTCTCGTCAATATGGATGTTCTCGTTCCATTCAATACGGGCTATCAACTCGTTTTGGTCAATGGCCGGCATCCGCTCCTTCCTTATAAAGAAGAACAGGAAGACACATAACGGAAGCGTTCCGATGGTAAACAGCAAACAGCTTTTTTTATGGGCAAATACCCATTCAATACCTCTATCGTAGAAGCGTATAATCACTTGGTCTTTGGCCGGAGAACTGAACTTCCTTGCCAGCAATCCCCGTTTCCGTATATTGAACTTCGTAAAGAGCAGGTATAAAACAGGCAATAGCATGATACCCGTAATATAAGATACGGCAAGTCCGGCCGTAACGGCAAAAGCCTGGTCGAAAAAGATAGCTCCTGCCATGCCGCTCATAAAGATAAGCGGAACAAACACGGCTACGGTTGTCAATGACGAACTAAGCATCGGAGTAATCATTTCCGAAGTTCCCACAGCGCAGGCTCTCTTCAACGAATACCCCTTCTCCCGCCATTGCGAAATATTTTCCGTTACAATAATGGCGCTGTCTATCATCATTCCCACCGCTAGAATCAATCCGGATAAAGAGATGATATTGAATGAAATATGGCATAAGTAGAATAGCAGGAAGGTCATAATGACCGAAACAATCATACTAATACCTATCACTAAGGGCGACTTGATGTCCCCCATAAACAATATGGCTATTAAGAAGATGAATAAGAAGCCTAACGAAAGGTTCTGCTGTAAATTAGAGATGGTATAATCCAGCAACTCCGTTTGATTGCGGCATATTTCGAAGTCGATATCCGGATACAAGGTAGAGAAATAATCCGTAGTGCGCTTCAACTCTTTCTTCAAGTCGTCCATATTCTCTTCCGCCTGTTTGATAACGGCCAGTGTGACGGCTCTTTTTCCATTGGCTAACGAACGTCCCAGCTCTTTTTGCGGAACCACATTTACCTTACAGAAATCTTTTAACTGCATCATGCGCCCGTTCTTGCGGATATAGATGTTTTCCACATCTTCGGCCGAACGCAGCAAGGAAGCTATGCGAATATTGTATTCATAATACCCGTCGCGTACAATCATGCTTCCCGGTTCTACATTATTCGTTGACAAGGCATTCTCAATGTCGTCGCTCGTCAACCCCGCCGTTTGCATTAAGTCAAAATCGGGAATAATCTGTAATTCCCTTCCCGGAGCTCCGGTTATATCGGCCATCGCTACCTGAGGCAACTGCTCTATCCGGCGTTTGATTACATTCTCCGCAAACTCACAAAGTTGCAGGAACTTTTGCGAGTCGGTCTCCTTATAAGGCTCATCTCCTTTCAGGGTCAGGTTAAGATAAAATACAGGAATATCCGTGGCGCTGGCCTTTATCGCTTTCGGCCGTACCGTCTCTTTCGGCAGACTGTTCATTGCCGCGTCTATCTTCTCATTCACTTCAATGAAAGCCAAATCCGTATTGGTTCCGAACTCAAACTTCAAGCGAATCACTCCGGCTCCGTCGCGTGTTTCACTTTCGATATCACGCAAGCCGGACACCTGTAACAGTTGGCGGCGTACCGGACTGACTACCGTATTCTCCAGTTCCCTGGCAGAGGTGTTTTCCCCGGTTACCTGAACAGTGATTTCAGGGATGGCAATATTCGGCAACAAAGAGACGGGCAATGTGAAATAAGTAATAAGCCCGATAATGAAGCAGGCGGTGAAAGCCATCAATACCGCAATAGGACGTTGTAGAAGAAACTTTACCATTATTGTGCGTTATTTAATGACGTTTACCGGAGTTTCGTGAGCCAGATTCAGATTTCCCGAAATAATGACCGTATCTCCCTCTTTCAGTCCGTCTTCTATCGTATACGATTCCATATTCTCCAATCCGGTTTGCACATAATTCCACATGGCTTTCCCCTCTTTTAAGGTAAATACCACTTGTCTGCCGGAGCGCAAAACCACCGCACTCTTCGGGACAATCAGCTTTTCGCCCAATTCTCGGTGTACGTTTACCCGTACATTCATTCCGTCGAATAGTTTGCTGCCGCCATTTAAACGGGCTTTCACCTGTACCATCGAGTTTTCGTCCACCAACGGATTAATTTCGCAAATACTTCCCTCCTGTCCGTTTACAGTAGACGAATAAGGAGTGATTATCACCTTATCGCCATTCTTTATTAAAGGCAGTTCACTCTCCAGTACCGTGAAGCTTACTTCCATATCCCGGTTATTGATAATCCGGCAAAAAGCTTCGGATGCAGAGGCGCGGTTATGTACTTTCTGAAACAGATTGGCTACCAATCCGCTGAAAGGAGCCGTCAGAGTAGCCTGCTCCAATTCCTTTACCGCCATATCATATTGCGACTGGCTCTGTTCGTAGCCACTCTTTACTTTGGCCAGTTCCATAATGTCTTTCGGTACGGAACTTAAATTATCGGGAGAGTATCCTTGTCCTATCAGTACATCCTTCAGTTCCAACTGAGCCTGTTCCAAGCGGTCTTTAGCCTGTTTTACCGAATGGTTCAATTTGAATTTATCCAATTCGGCCAGCTTTTGCCCTTTCGCCACCATGTCGCCGTTCTTTACATAAATAGTAGCAATCGCTTCCGTTGTCTGGAAATAAACATCCGCATACTCCTGTGCCCGTACTTTGCCGTTGCTCACCAATTCATGGTTGAATACTTGCTTTTCAAGCTTTTGTACCGTTACATCATTCGGCATTGTAGGCAATACGGTTTCCACTCCCTCCTTCTCTATATTATCTTCTTTTTTCTCACCGGAACAAGCCGTTCCCATTAAGGCAATCAAACTAAAGGCTAACAATGGTAGTTTCATATATCTTTTTCTATTTCTAATAAAATTTCATTTCGTCAGGAAGCTCTTGTCTTTCCCTCTCTGTTTATTTATGTTTTTCAAATACCCTTCAAATGTATACAAAATAAGATAAAATCAATCTATTTGTATTAATATAATTTCAAGTACCTGTATCTTTTTCTGATTCCAACAGCTTTTTGATTTCCTTTTTCATCTCTTCCACTGCCGGAGACGGTACTTTAGGCTGTTTGTTAAGCACAGTCTCGGCCGTCCGTTTAAATTTTTCCGGATGATAATAATCCGGTTCCAGATAAAGCTTAGCCAGCAAATAATAAGGATAAATGCGTGAAGGCAACCTGTTGATGGAGCGTTTAAAGAATTCTTCCGCCTTATCATACAGTTTCATATCCTGAAAATCCTTGCCCATAATATTCAATATCATCGGGTCGTTGCTCTCGTTTTCCGCTTTCTGTAATATAAAGATGGCCTCACTATATTGTTTTTGTTTCGACAAGGTGTGCCCGTACTCAAATAAATAACGGAAGTTCCAATGCATCTCCTTATATAGTTCTTCGTAGGCCGTTTGGGCCGCTTCGTACGCTTTCGTATTATACAGCAACCGGGCATTGTTCCATTTTTCCACGGCAACGCTTCGCTCGCTCCACTGCTCATGGAATTGATAAAACAACAGTGCGCCGTTAAAACAAAGGTAAGCCCCGATGATGCAGGTAAATGAGGGACGATGCGTTTCATGATTCGGAAAGCAAGCCATCAACATTAATAAGAGCGCACACCAAAAAGCCGGAAACTGTAGCGGATAAGAACTCATGGCAAAGATGGAAAAAGCACATAACGCCCCGCATATTCCATACTTCTTCCCTTTGATTCCGCCATACAGGCAAAGAATAAGAATGGAAAGGAACAAAGCAAGACATAGAAGTCCCCACTCTGCGGTTATTTGCAGGTATTCGTTGAATGCATATTCCGGTGAGCCGGCTATCCGCGCTTCTTCCTCCGTATAGTCACCGGCCGCAAAATACTTCTCCTGCGCCTCTCCGTAAATCTTGGGGAAACTTTCCCAATACCCTAGCCAAGGCTTTTCGGCAATAGCCCGGCAAGTGATTTTCCACATAAACAAACGGCCGTTAGCCGAATCCTTTTTCAAATAAAAAGCGCCGCTTCCCGCCACGATAACGGAACATAAAACAATAGAAGTAATAATAAACGCGCGCTTCCGGTTTGTCCGGAAGTAATGAAGCAACCTTCTTTTTCCATTGAAATGTGTAAAGGTGACCACCAAGATGCCTCCGGCGGCGGCGCCCCATGCCGAGCGGCTCATACCGGAAGGTAATACACACAAGCATAGCAAGAAAGCGAATAAAGCAACATAGCGGGTTACATTCGTTAAAATAGTCCGGTCTTTGTTTTCTCCAAGTTGTAAATATTCGTAGAGCGCTATCGGACAAACCATCGCCAAGTACCCGGAGTAAGGTCCCGGATTGTAGAACGTACCTGTTAAAGCATAAAGCGAATGGTTCGACATGGAATAACCATATATTTGCAAAAGGCCGTCCATCCCTTCGTAGATACCTAGCGTAATGAGCGACCAACTGACTGTTTTTACCAAACAACGTTGCCAGGCGGTCGGATAGAAAATATACATCAACATGCCATAGCAAGATACAATAAACCCCCATCCGTAGAACCATTTCCATTGCGTGGCAAGTTCGTTAGCAGGTAAATTCTTATCTTCTATACATACTACTCCCAGCCAAAGAAAAAGGAGAACCGCCCCTATGGCTATCAAACCATATTTAAGTATACTCCGTGCCATTTTACCGGACACCTCCTATTCTTTCCCATCTCATCTCTCCGGTATACGGATGCACGGATTTCCATATTGTAGTAACCTTTCCGGCAATGAATTCCTCCGGAATAAGTCCCCAGTAACGTGCGTCTACCGAATTGAATACATTATCCCCACTCATAAAATAATAGTTCTTTTTGAAATGGTAATGTGTTATTTTCTTCCCGTCCAGATAGGCCGCCCCGTTAGTCCACACCAGTTTCTTCCGTTGCTCCCATTCTATCAGTTTGCTATAGATTAAAAAATGCCGTTCGTTCAATAAAAGGATATCTCCCTTTTTAGGAATGTATAAAGGGCCGAAGTTGACAATGCTCCATCCTATCTTTTTCTTTTTCGGAAAAGCCTTTGTGGAAACGCCCTGTATTTTCTTTTCCCCAAAACAAAATACATAATGCAAACTATCTTGCTGGCGTCGTACGGGGGTGGGCAAATCAATCAATATCTTTCCATTGATTTTATAATAGCCCTTTACTATTTCGAGACTGTCGCCGGGCGTACCGATGCAACGCTTCACATAATAGGCCATAATATCGAATCCGATGCTGTCGCGTGTTTGCGGATACGGATAATTGAAAACCGCCACATCGCCTGTTTTGAGTTTGCCCCATCCCCAAGTGCGGTATATTTTAAAAGGCTCATGTTCGAAAGCCGCTTTCAAATTAAAAAGCCTTGCGCCCATATAGGTTTTGTTTACCAGAATCCGGTCGCCGGGCAATAAAGTAGGATCCATTGAATCGGATGGAATACTATAGCTGGAAAATAAGAACACCTGTGCTCCTATCCAACATAACAACAGGCATACTCCAATTTTTAAGATTTTCCAAACAATGTTTAAACTACATTCTATCCAATTTCTTATCTTCATAGTCTTCTCTATTTTACGCAGTTCTTTCTATCACTTAATAAATTATACAAAAATAGAACGAAGATACTATAAAGTCCTCCTTTTTTTCGTGATATTTTGTGATATTTGCTATTTTCGCCCATTTCATCGAGGATTTTAATACCAGATTTGCCGGTCGTTTTCGTAGATAAAGATACGCTCATCCCTTCCACGAGTCCAATTTCTCAAGATAAGAAGCGCATTATCCGGTACCTTATCGAATGTCAGTGTTAAATCTTCGGCCTGTTGTTGCCCTAGAGAGACCCATCCGTTCATGTCCCAATAGAAAAGTTCGTATAAATCTCCCAGACGAATGTTGTTGTCATCGCTTCGTGCCAGATAGTTGATTTTGCTAATCGTTACCGGCTCACCGAAATCCATACCTATCCAACCATTGCAGAGTACGTCGGATACATAAAAGGTAAACGGGTCTCCATCGAAAGCCGCTTCTCGTGTAAAGCGCTTGTCATCGCCGAAATATTGTCCGGTTCCGATAATCTTTCCCTCTATCTTTTTATGCTCATTATTGAAGAAAGCCAACTCTGCAATGTAACAGTTGTATGGAGCTGGACAGATATATCGCCAGTAGCGGTAAGGTGTGGAATCGTTTGGATAAACATGTCCCGATAAGGTGAACTGTTTAAAATGGAATAGTGTTACGGCATCGCTGAAATCCGATTGGTTGGCTGCCTGAATCATGCTTCCTTTCATACAGACTCCTTTATGGAAGGCACTGCGCATTAACGGGAACTTCCGTTGCAACGTAACACTCCGTGTATGCTCTTTATCCGGAACCAGCGGCCTCATTTCTTTTTTGTGGTTGAGCAGTATCGGGTAGTTCATTTGCTCCACTCCTCTTTCCGTATAGTAAACGGGCAGATAAACCGCCTCCCTTTCAATGTCTTTAAATTCTATACTATTCCCTTTTATCTTGCTGAAACAAATCGGTATCCAATCCTTGTTTCCATACACGGCCAGGTAGGCATATTTTTCATCTTTTTGTTTTCGTTCCGGCAGGGGTTGAAGGGTTACATTTACCGGATGAATATACTCTTCGGTTACATCCTTCATAAAAAGGTTTCTCAGTTTCTCGGGCACATACTTGGCATCCCGGTTCAGTGCTATCAACTCCTCATTAGGAGCATACGTCCTTCGGTATACTTTTCCTTTACATTCTCCGGGGCGCATAAAACCCATCACTCCTCCTTCCGAACCTTCCAGATAGCCATGATTTTGGGTATCGGTCAACAGTGTTACCCACGAATGGTCGCCATCTTTGGTAGGCCATTGCAAAATAAAGTCGTTTACTACCGGAATTCCTTTGCTGCGGAGCACTCCCAAACTAATAATGGAATAGACTCCGCATCGTCCGGAAGGAATCTTTGTCCAGAAGGGAACTTTAAAGAGGGAGTAAGATTGCATTTTGTCACTCAGATTCACTTTATTCAGCCGTCCCAGACTGTCGTTCACAGCTGACGCTGCCCAATAAGCCGAGTTCTGCCGGATGCGGCTATATTGATAATCTTCGTAAACGCTTTCGCAAACCGGTCGTAAGGAATCCCTCCAATCGTCCAACACCTGGTAGTCGGTACATTTATATGGAAGCAGGAATTCGCAAAAGTCATCAAAAGAGATTTGCTTTGCCCACTGTCCGTTTTGCCAATCGTCGAAAGCGGTATCGATGTTCTTTATTAAATAGTTGGCAGTAATAATTTGTATATCCTGCGCCCGTTCTATTTCGCTTGACGGATATTTGCTAAACACCTCATTCATCATTCTTTCTTTAGCCTTCTTCGAACTGTCGGACAGCAGGATAGGTGTCACTTCCGCATAATATTCCTCTATCCGTTTTCCGGTATAAGACCCATGTCCCGGCATATTGCGTATCAGGAACTTGGCAGCCTCCAACTTTAAAGAGTCGTTTTGGTAATGTGCCAATACCTTTTCCAGTTCCGGACGGTTACTTCCGGCGAACTCCAAGGCTTGTGCTAATTTCTTGTCGGCTGCGGATTGGCAACCGACAAGAAATAGTAGGGTGATAATAATGAGGTTTCGCATTGTATCTGTTATTATATAAATTCATCCATATCTAAATACCCGAATTGTATTTCATCGTTAAATTCAAAAACAATACGATTATTGCCTTCGTCATAGCAAAATGTAGTAATAGGGTATCCAACCATTAAATTGAATAAATAATCTCCTTCCAAATTAAAAAAAAGAAGTTGTGTCGGATAATTGCCTTTGAGCCCCTGTTCTGTTTTGACTATATTTAACCCCCCTAAATAACAAGCCACTATCTTATCTTTACAAATAGCCACCTGATTGAAATACAAATCACGATGAGAATCATCATCATTCCAATTCTTCCCATAAATATTATATTTCAAATTTCCATCAATCGTATATAATCTCATCAATTCATTGTGCCAATACGTTTCCACATAAATACCATGTTCTACGGAAGCATCGAAGCTCACCCGTTTACTCTTTATTGTTGGGTATCCACCGTCTCCAAGGTACACGATTTCACCTGTTTGCATATTCCATTTCGACACTATCGGCTTGTAGTCACTTTTATTAGGGTTCATTCTCATCAACAATGCGAAAGAGAGCGTATCGTTTACATACTGAAAAGTATAGGGAAACTCTTGTTTCTTAATTGCCGCCTTTTCTTTCGGAATATATAAAGAATCCATCAACACACTATCTATTGGATAATCAAGAATCTTTTGTTTTCCAATGTCTATCACATAGAATCTCCTGTCCTTTTCATTCGACACAATTCTTCCCATGTTAGCAATTTCGCATGGACCTTGACCTTTATCCCCAATACTTGTCATATACTCAAATGTATTCTTATTAAAGATATGAATCAGCTTATCTGGAGAAAAGTGGTCACCGATAATCAAATATTCATTTAGAATATAAGGAGCACTAATTCTTGATATATCAATAGGGTCGGTGCTGATTTCTACGATTTTGTCCTTAACGTTTATCACATGTTCTTGTGCATCAAATATTTTTTTCTTGTCGTTCTCTTTACCACAACCAAAGAACAGCAAAGCAAAACAAAAATATTGAATCAAATTTAAATATTTCATAGAATAAATTGATATTATAATAACTATAGAAAGAAACATTTAGAGGAAATGTGAAGTTAGGAAACGAATTTACTATTTTTTTTTCATTCATTTCCTAACATCTATTTCACACTCTATTTTGCATCCCTTAAAAAATAATCTTCGTAACAATGGCAAAATCCATATTCAGCCAAACATCCATTAGGGCAATTCGAATCTTTTTCTCCCCATGCAAGAGCTTCCACATTATCCATTGCTAAAGAAGACACTCGCAATTCATCGGCTTGTACATTATATGATGTAACTCCCACAGTGGCTACTATTGCTGCCACTGCTACTATTTTAAAAATCTTTTTCATTTTACTTTTTTATTTACGAATTTATTATGTGAAGGAAATAGGACCTTCACGTATTCATGTTTGCTCTTTCTCTTAGATAGAAAGCCTATTTCTTTCTACATCTTTGCCACCTTATCATTTCAATGGCGAAACTTATCATGTTTCCACAAATTCAATTACCTTTGCGTCCGTTACCTCCTTCTTTTAGTGAGGGAAGCCGGGAGTAAAGTTATAGAAACTGGACTGCTAAAACAGAATTCAGACTTTACTCCCTTTTTCCTTAATCATTTTGCATTGCCTTTCACTTGCAATTGAATCGGACTCTTTTCCATATTACAATGAAGGCTAATTGTTTTATTTATTTGTTCAGCATGTTCGGCTGTATAAGTTACTTTTATAGCTAATGTACTGCCCGGTTTTACCGGTTCTTTATTATAATCTACCGTAATGCAACCGCAAGAGGTGTTTACATCATGTATCACCAGAAGGTTTTTCCCCGTATTCGTTAGGGTAAAAAGAACACTTTGAGGCTCTTTCCAATTAAACTCTCCAAGGTCGGCTTTCGTTTTATCTACTATAGCGGTAGTCATCACCAATGAGGAGGCATCCCTCTTTTTACCCGTCATAATAGAAAGGTATAATTCTTTCACTTTCGCATTGTGAATAGGATTTCCTATGGCCACTACTCTGTTGAGAGAATCCACAAGGAACGTTTGAAACGTCATATCCGAGGGAAATTGGTTCAATTGATTGAATTCATCGTTTAAATCAATGCATACCGAATAGTTAAAAGCTTCACGGCGAAGAATAAATTTTAAATTTTTCAAATCTTTCGGGTGAAAGTAGAAACGGTAAGATACTAATCCCGGTACAAGGGAATCTGTTTCGTGCATAAACTCTTTCCATTTGAGTAATTGCAACTTACAACTGATGCAACCCATCGAATCCACATACGAGATAATACAATATTTTCCCTTTTCATCGAAGAAATCAAGAGTGTCTTTGCCCATGCGGGTAAAAGTGGAGTGGTCGGGAAACAAAATTTCCTTCTCACTCCATTCGTTTACCAAACGAGCAATCTCTTCTTGCTTGGACTCTTTACAAGAGATGACGCAAATAGCAAGAAATGTAATAAAATATAAATGGATACGTTTCATTTATATTTATTTTAAGCTGTAACCAGTGAAAACAAATTCTACCCACTCACCATTTGGACATAAAACATTTCCACTTCCAAAACAGTATGCATTGCCCATTTCTTGAGAAGATAAAGCTTCCACATTTTGAAGCGCTAATTCATTCATTGTTTCTAATAAAGCATCGTTTTTTAAATTTGTGTACGTGATGCCACCTATTGCAATAGCAGCGACAATTAAAATTGTTTTTTTCATAATAACAGTTATTCTTTTAAAGTTGTTTGCGGGCAAAAGTATGTTACACCTTTATAAAGTGCAAGAAAAGCATTTGTTTATTTTTGTTCTCGCTCAATTTTAACAAGAACAAAAATAAATACATTGAACTCTATTTTGTTCAAATCTGTTTCTTTATTGATAATCAATAATTTAAATTACTAATATAGGTTAAAATAAAATTATTGAGGAACGATAGTATTACTCGCCAATTTCTATGCATTTAGGAAGGATAAGCCGATAAGTTTCTACGCCTATTGTTATTATACAAATATTTTCTTGAAATATTCTCAAATTATCGTTCAATATCTTTATTTGAACACGTACAGTAGAATCCGCTGCGTCCTTTTCTTTCCATACCATCCTTTTTAATTGTTCTACGATTAATTGATGTCCATCAGCCAAAATGAGTACTTTCAATATAGCCGCACATCGGGCATTTAGTTTGACGGAAAAACCTTCCAGATTTTTCTTATATAAGATTTGGTGGTAACTATTAAAATAGAGATTTTCTCCAATTTGATAAATGCAATTTTGATACTCATTGGTGAGAGGAAGAAGAATTGTCTTATTTCTTCTACGTCTAAAAATAAAATAGAGTATCCCGCCGGCAAGTAACTCTAGGACAATTATGATGATTATTGTCTTGCAAGCGGACAAAACAGAACTTATGCATGGAGTACCATAGAGAATAAATTCATATTCGTTACCATATCCGGCACAATATGATGTGATACTATCTGAAGATGATATGAGAGTTGAATGTCCTAATATTATAGAATCTTTTTCAGGCGCAATATGCAATAGCGTAATATCTGTAGTGTTTTGCTTGGATTTCAAAAGTTGAAGATAGCTTGTGTAAATACTATCCGGTGTTATGAAACCTTTAAGCATTAATACGGAATGTGATCCTCTGGTTAAAGGAACATGGCTAATATTCCTTTTTTCTTTCAATGCGTCAATGCGTATTTGTCGGTTCCCTTTTTCATCTTGGATGGTTGCAGATTTTCCATTTTCATTTTCTTTTAAAGGTATTTTAAAGGAATGAACAGGAGTTATCTTTTTACTGTATTTTTCAAATTCCTCTTGCAATACAGAGGCGAACTCTTCCCCTAACCACTCTTTCTGCTTGGCCTTTTCTACAAAATAGCTATATGCAAAACCTCCTAGTGTTATTGCAAGAAGTAAAAAGTATGCAATAAAATAGTATTTGTACAGTTTGAATACTGAACCTTTTTCTTTTTCCGGGTTCTTGCCAGTCTTTCCTTTTTCCTGTAATAGATTCTTGCTCATGATGAATCAATATATTTTTATAATATTTCTTCAAAAGTAAAAAATATCCGTTAAACGGTTACTCTCTTTTTCGTGATATTTTGTGATATTTGCTATTTTCGCCCATTTCATCGAGGATTTTAAACCCTAATTAGGGGATGTCGAATTTGACTATTTCAGGTTCCGGAATGCTGACAATGGCATATAAACTCTTATCATCTTTCATTATTTGAATATTGCCTACCGGTACATCGAGTGCTAATTGGCGAACTAAATTTCCCATCCAGTCATATACCCATATCGAAGTCCCTACAGAAGACAGACCGCCATGTTCTCCATAGCTTTTTCCACTATACAATGCATAAACATAGTTATTTGAAGCCGTAACGCTAATATAGGCAGTCAGAGCATATCGACTTATTCCTTGATAGTGCTTATCACTGTATTTATAATCAGGGTATTCATCGTTTACTTCTTTTACCAGAACAATTTTGTTGTTTTCTATTTTATAAAATGCAATCATTTTAGCATTATAGCAAGCTACAGCGAATCGTTCTCCCTCTGTATCTGATGCCATATACCCATCATAAGCCTGCGAGAGAACTACTTTACTTATTTGTTGTTCCTTTTCATCCCGATAAGGAAATGCTTCATATCGGTCTATAATATTTCCTGTTTTATCTAATAAATAAAAACGGGCGTCATTGTATACTCCAGAAGATATATATCTGTGTTTACTCATCGGTAAAACAATGCGATGAAAGGTCTCTTTCTCATTTAATATCCTAAAGAATTTTGGAGTATTGTCAGATAGAAATCTCAGAGAATATAGTGACCGTTTGTTACTATCCATCATACATAAAGAATCTCCTTTCGGATAATGATATAAGCTTGCTGGAAAAAGAAATTCATCGGGTCCGTTTCCTTTTCTTCCAAAACTTGTTACCTTCTTCTGCTGCTTATCAACCAGATGAAACAATGAATCTGTAATGGGGTCACATATAAGTATTAATGAGTCCGTAGCTGTAAATAGTTTGGGATAAGCTATAAGAATTTCATTACTGCTTAATACCACTTGATGTTTTAGAGGAACAATAGATATAACTTTATCTGTATTTTGTTGATGGCAACCTGCAAAGATTAGCAAGATGCTTACACATATAAAACTACCTTTTTTCATTTTTATCTGTTTTTAAATTCATACTATTTTCATTAAATCGGCTCTATGCTGAAATAATAAATTTGAATTCTCCTCTACTCAATGTCTGCCGCATAGATTTTAAAGTCTGCGGTTTTCGAATCCTTCCCTAATAAATAGACTTTGTTTTCTTCTTCATTGATTGTAATGTTCGAATAGGTATTACTTAAGAGGGTTGCTTTTACCGGATTTCCGTCCCAGTCGAAAAACAAGAGTTTATTACTGCCATATCCACGAGGGTCTTTTAAGGCCTCTCCCAAAAAGAAGCCTATACAGTATTTTGAAGAAGAGAGTAATTCAGTAAATCCGATGATATTTTCTTTTTGGAATGCAACAGAGCCATCTTCATCTACATTATATCGTGGCGATGAATAATTATATTCTTTTATCAGTTGCGGAGAACGGATATCGCTGAGATTATAAAATTGAATATTTTCTCCCATGCCATTGGCGACAGCTAGGATATGTTTTTCCGATTGGTATGCATAAGAACATTGATTGGACAGAGCCAATTCCACATCACTTTTTTCTTTTCCCGAATCCGATTCTGGATATTCTCCAAAGAAACTGATGGCTTTTCCTTGATTATCCAAAATAGCGAAGCGGTTCCCTTTTATTACACCGGATGAGACGAAATAGTTCTCGTTTAGTGGAAATACTTGAAAGGCGGAAATAAAAGTACTGTCCTGACGGAGGGGAATGAGTTCTGATGTATAGCTCCCGATACTATCTTTATTTATATCAATAATGCCTATATTAGAGCTTCCCGAATCCCAAACAAATAACTTCTCTCCCACTTTCTGCATGCTCAACAGGTGTATAAATTCTCCGGGACCGTTTCCTTTTGTTAGAAAGTTCCCCATATACTTTCCTGTTTCTTCATCGAAAGCCGTCATAAAAGTAGGTTGAAAGATGTCGGCCAGTAGCAATGTCCCCTTTACACATGCTATCATATACGGATTGCGGATACTGTCAAACTCCATCGTAACTTCCTTTTCTATAGAAGAATGCATTTCCGGGAATAGCCCCATGACTGTATTAGTCCCGTTCTTATTGCTACATGAGAACAGGAAACAGAATAATAAAAAGAATGAAATTTTCTTCATCGCTTTATGTTTTTTGAGTGAATATGTTGTGGTTTAATAGATTTATCTACCTAATAAATATTATTTGTAACTAAATAACTCTTCGAAAGTAAGAATTATTCTTTAAATATTCTCTATTTTTTCTAGGGTGCTGGCAATTAATTTGCCAACACCCTGCCAACACCTTTGCCGTCACCCGTATGTCACTAAGCCCTAACGGATTAAAAAAGTGGTGCTGGAGTGCTGGCAAAAAGTGAAAACATAGCATGTAGAGTGTCGTGTATTAACGCAATTCACGGCACATAGTTAGTTATTCAATCTCACATTAAGAGTTATTTGTATAACATAGTTAGTTACACGGCATAGCATAGTTAGTTATTCTTCCACGAAATCCAAGACTTTTTAGAATGCAATTCATTTCATATCGATAACGCATAAAATGGGATTGTCTTCTTCGGTGGTCTGTAACAATATCTCTTTCAATTTATCGCAAAAGACGTATCCTTTTGCCTCCATCTTTTTGAGTGAATTAGGTGATAGTGGCAAAACAAAATGAGTGGATTCTATAGAAGAAGAGACATAATCAAATTTGCCGCATTTCAATAACTTAGCAAAATCCTTTAACTTATAGGCGTGCGATTCATCGTTCTGCAAATTATAGAAACCTATATATTTTACATTATCAACGATATAGCATGCCAATAAATGATGATTGGCTCCTAATATCATGTTGTATGAAACGTATCCCGACTTCGACAATTTATCAAAATAAGAAGATGAGCCGTTCTGACTGATTTCATTCATATACGAACTGGAAGGAAATTCAATGTTCTCATATTCCACACGAAATGCCGGTACAGCTTCATTCTCCGACAACTCATAGATGACAGGAGAAAAAGGTACATACCCGTACATTTTATTATTGGATGCGTATATAGAAACGGAAGGTCCCGATATATATCCGGACTTAAACTCTTTTTCTATGTAATGATTCTCGATATCAAAATTAGAATTCGTGGTGAGGAAATGATAATCTTTTTCTTTGTTTTGATATCCCTGGTCATTCCAAATCCAACATTTCTCATTTAGCGGATATCCACATGACGTATCGAATTTGAGTTTCTTTTCAGTCAGAAATTCAAATGTATGAGAATCATATTCAATTAGTTTCTCTTGTCCGGCATCTACGATATATAACTTTGTTTTATCTTTACTCAGAGAGATAGAGAGCGGTATAACAAATTCTCCCGGACCATTACCTTTTTTTCCTATTGCTTGCAGAAAAGCGCCCTGTTTGTTGAACGCCAACAGCTTTGAAGTGACAAAATCAAGAAGAAAGAGCGTATCTTTTTTGTATTCGATTTGATTTATCCTATTTATCAGACAGGACTCCGAGGTTTCTAATTTAATGAATGTTAGTTCATAATCCAGAGTAGGGTTTTCTTCTGCCGTAGCATTTTTAAAAGCTAAATTCTTTATTTCATTATCACTATGTTCTTTTCTCTGCGTACATGAGGCGGAAATGATAATAAGAACGAGACCTAACAATTTAATTATTTTCATTGTTTATGTATTTAATAGTTTTATTCTTCCAATTGCCATACACAGATAAATTCGTCCGAATTAGAGGTTATGCCTATTAATTTATGGTTCTTTGTATCAACGGTAAAACCGTTGATGTAAGCATCCAACTTATATTGCCTCTTTAATACCCCGTCACTATTAAAGACCTTTAGAATATTTCCTCCATCTATCCTCTTATTGCTCTTTTTCAACTGTTCGTCCCGTTCCTTAGAAGTTTCTTCCGTATACAAGACATATAGTTCATTGTTTACCCAATGCAAATCATTGTATCCCTTGCATTCATTCATCTTCGTAGGATACATGTCTTTGTTCTCACAAATAAGATGAGTTTCCGATTTCTCCATATCATAAAGCTCTATCACTTCACCGTGTTGAGTAGCCAAAGCCAACTTTTTAAGACTTGGATTATAGTCCATATAACTTCTCCATACGTAGGGAAGAAAACGAGGTTCTGTTGTTTCTTTTCCGGAAGTCGGCATCTCGAAATAGGAGTTCCGTTGCTGTGGATTCCATTCAATGACACGACTTTTTCCACTCATATCTTCCACATAAAAGGTAGAATCATTTTTGTAAGCAAAATCAATGGATGCAACTAATGTTGTAGCATATTTCTTTTCAAGTACCCCATTCTCCAAGCCATATTTATAGACATCCCCTCTGCTTCCGTCGAAAATATATAAATGGTCATCCTGCAACTGAAATGGAGTAGAGAGAGTTATCTCATTTTCTCCTTGTCCCTTACGTCCTACGGAATACAAATAATTGAATGACGGATATTCAAGCACATGGTAAAAACAAGAGTCTGATGCCAAATCCAACAGAACAAGCCTTGAGCCGGATAAACCTATACGGAAAGGCATCCTCATAAAAGGGACATTTTCGGGTTCAAAACATTCACTTTGCAAAGATATTTCCGCCCTGTTTTCGGCATCTGTTTGCCGGAGAGTACAGGACGATACTATCAAAGCCGTTAAAAGCAAGCAATAGATTATTCTTTTCATAATAATTTAATATTTATATTTTTATTAGATGACTTCTTATATCATTCCTTCCATATCCAAATATCCGAATTGCATTTCGTTGTCAAAAGCAAAGATGATACGGTTCTTGCTTTCGTCATAGCAAAATCTTATCATGGGGTATCCCATCTCTAATGTAGCCTGATAGTCTCCTTCTAAATTAAAGATGAGGAGTTTAGTTGGATAATTCCCTTTTAGATTCCCATTTATATTGGAGATATTTTCTCCTCCCAGGTAGCTGGTAACGATTTTATCCTTACAAAAGACCACGTCACCAAAATACCGATTCCGATTGTTGTTTTCATCGTTCCAATTCTTACCATAAATGTTGTATTTGAAATGTCCGTCAGTAGAACCTAGACTCATCAATTCATTGTGCCAATAAGCTTCCACATAAATATCATATTTAGCAGATGCAGCAAAACTTACACGTTTCTTCTTTATCTGTGGATGTCCCTCATAATCCATATAATCAATTTGGCCGGTCTGCATATTCCACTTTGAGACAATCGGTTTGTAATCATTGTTGTTTAGCACTTTGAAAAACAGGGCGAAAGAGAGTGTATCGTTCACATACTGAAAAGAAATGGGAAACTCCAGCTTCCTGATAGCGGCTTTCTCCTTTGGGAGATAAGAAGGATTAACCAGAACGCTGTCAATAGAATAATCTAAAATTTTTTGACGTCCATGGTCAATAACATAAAAGGTCCGTTCTTTTTCATTCGATTCAATGTTACCCATATTGATTATCTCACCGGGTCCTTCACCGCGTTCTCCTATACTCGTTAAATACTCAAATGTATTTTTATTAAAGATATGAATCAATTTATCCGGAGAATTATAATCGCTGATAAGCAGATATTCGTTAAGAATAAAAGGCAGACCGAAGTTGGATATATCAATAGGTTCGGTACTGATTTCTACAATCTTCTTCTTCACATTCACTACATTCTTCCGAACATCAAATGTTTTATCTGTCTTATCGTTATTGCCGCAACCGCAAAGCAACAAAATAAAGCATACGCACTGAATGGCATTTAGGTGTTTCATCGCTTTTTTGTTTTAAATTCTCTTATTAAAGGACGCATAGCCCTCCTATTCATCAAGATTATTAATACCAGACCTGTATCCCGTTTTCATAACTAAAGATACGTCCTTCTCTTCCTTTTGTCAAGTTCTTCAATAAGAATATGGCATTGGACGGCGCATTTTCGTAAACCAAAGAATACCCTTTTGAACTTCTTCTGCCCAACGAAATCCATTTCATATCATAATAGAACAGTTCGTATTCATTATCCGGTATAACATAGTTTCCATCATTTTTAGGATAGAAAATAATATGTGTCAACGATTGAGGTTTGCCGAAATCCACTCCTACGCTATATCCTTCTTCTATCTGTCCGGAGGTAGTGAAGGTGTCTCCATCGAAACAACTCCAGGGATGTGTCGTCTTCTCGCCGAAATAGCTTCCGGATAAACGCTGTTCCCCATCCCAACATTCTATTTCCATAATGGGGACTTTACAATTATCAGGCGCAACAAAGCGAAAATAGCGGTATGCCTGCGTCGGTTTTAATGCTATTTCCGTATGGAATCCGGGAGTGCTTGCAATGGTAGCCAGCACCTCTTTCTGCTTGAAATCACGATATTGGCTTCCCTCCAGTTTGCCACCGATAAATTGAGTCCAGGAATTCAGGAAGTTTCCGGTTAAAGGATACTTCCTTGTCAGAACAAGTGTTTGGCGGTGTATCGTATCCGGTATGAAATACTTCTTCTGTCGGTTCATCCATAGAAACGGATATTCTACCGGTTGCATCCTTTCCTCTTTATAAACCACCGGCAAATAGACGGCCGAATCGCCCATATTATCAAACCGGCACTTTCCATGCTGTACTTTGGCATATATAATAGGTTCCCAATCATTTCCCGTAGCGAAAGTACAGAGATAGGCATATTTTGTACTGAAGCTGGAAGCAACGGAGACGGTCCCGGTTTTCCCGTAAGCCTCGGACACATCCATCCTGAACGGATTCACAAATTTGGGAATAAGCTCCCAATTCCAGTCCAACTCTTCCGGAACTACCTGTAGTGCATACGTGGCGCGCCCTATCCGGGCATATCTCTTTTTGAACAACCCGTCTATAGGATAATCTTTCAGAGCTTGTTTGTTCGCCTTGAAGGACGAAGCGTCTATCGGGTTATATTGCCGTGCGATACTGTCTTTCTCATAAACGGTGTAAGTGCCGTCATTGATAACCATTGCCACCCACGAATGTCCGGTTTGACTGTAATTGGGCCAGTGGGTGACGTTATTATCGATGGCTGCCGGAATGCCGAGCGACCGCAATACGCTTCCCAATAAGACACAACGTTGTACACAAGTGGCCCGTCTCTGCCGTTTCAAATCTAAAATATTGATAATATACGGTACTTCGGAACTGCTACTCCCCACTTGCGACCATACCTTTGCCTGAAGGATGGCAAATGCCCGTTTGATATCTTTCTCTCCGGCAACGAGCGGATAATATTCGTTATACAAGCTGTCCCTCCATCCGATAGCCGGTAACACTTCATTCTGGAAACGGTATGGCAGTACATATTGGCAAAACGTATCAAAGTCCACTTCACTCTTCCAGGCTGATGTCTGCCACGTAGTAAAAGCCTTCTCTATATTGTCTATTAAAAACTCCGGCGATAAAGTTTTCGCGTCATACAAACTAATCCTGTTGTTCTCTCCCTCTTCCGAAGCCTCTTTCCACAATCTGTTTATCACAGGCATATTCAGTACCACCGTGTCCGAATAGTGATGTATTTTGTGCTGAAAACGCTCCAAGGCATTACTTTGTGCGGAATAATGTCCGTTCATGTTGGCTATGAGAAAACGGGCCGCCTCTAATTTCAGCTCATCCGGGTCTTCTTCCTCATAGTGGCGGAGCACCGTTTCTAAAGCTGCGGCATTGGTTTCGGCTTGCTTTAGTGTGTTCTTTATTTGTAGCTTTTGCTGGTTGGTGCAAGAGATGCAACAGGCAGCCATATAAGCTAAACATAGGATTGGAAATGTTTTCATTTTATTCAATCAGTTAAATATAGTATTATTTATTATCATGCGCTTTTCATTGTTTCCACATCTTTCAATTCTAAAAATCCAAACTGGTATTCACTATCCAGAATCAGGATAATCCGGTTATTCTCATGGTCGTAACAGAAGTCATGTACCCGATAGCCTAAATCCAGTGTTTTTATGTAATCTCCATCTAAATTGAAAATATGGATTTTACTTGGATAATAATCATCTGTACGATGGTCTTTACCTGAATATAACGCAAAAATTTGCTCTCCACAAAATTGTATATCCATATTGTAATAAACAGTATTCGTTATTTCAGAACTCCACTCCGGACCGTATACGTTGAACATCAGATTTCCATCCAAATCACAAATAGTAAGTAAATCATGATGGGAGTAGCTCTTTACATATCTTTGATACTTTAAGGAAACATCTAAGAAGAAACGCACCTTTTTTACTTCTGGGTTTTCATAGCCCGATGGACCTATTTCGCCGTTCTCCATATTCCATGATGCTACGGCCAAATTAAATCCAGGCTTCTTATTCAATACTTCAACTATTTGAGCTATATAGGAAGAATCATTTCTGTAAAAATAGCTTTTGGGAAACCGAAGTTTATTTGTTTGTATACACGTAGGAGCTATATAATTAGGATTTAATAAAGCACTGTCCAAATTATAACATCTTATATTTTGTTTTCCACTATCTGTTACATAAAATTTACGATGCATCTCATCTGTGCATATCCAACCAAGATTTGCTATCTCGGCCGGTCCTTCTCCTTTACGTGTACAACTCGTTATATAACGAAACATTCTTTTATCAAGTA
>ERZ836877.1677-NODE-1677-length-32592-cov-3.550450_pt1 | contig 32592 bp, 25 predicted proteins | sample MGYA00519469_ERZ836877 | MGnify/ENA primary metagenome ERZ836877 (study PRJEB31850, sample SAMEA3708809) | human gut metagenome | biome: human gut; feature: human-associated habitat; material: faeces | place: China | collected 2014 ... | reverse complement strand
GTTTGGAATAGACTTTTGGAAACAACTTTTGACATTGTTTCGACAAAGTTATATATATTTTACGATTTTCAAATCATTTTGCAATAATATAATTTTATTTTCCGGCAATTTCGATGGTATAGGCTGTGTAAACGGTCGAACGGGCGCCGTAGCCTTCTTTCTGTCGGAGGAGGCCGGTGTTGAGAAAGCGACCGTGGTCTTCGGTGCTGATGCCGAAATCTAAAAACCGCCTGACGCCGGCATTATCATCCATCACTCTGAACATCACAGGCACAAGCGCCGACAATTCGCGACCGCGGGGCGATGCGGAGATATACTGGGTGTGGGCGACGGTGTCGGTGAGGTAGACGACAGTACCAGCAAGCATCTCGCCCTCGGGCGAATAAGCTGCATAGAGACGTATATTGTCGGGAAAGCGTGAAGCGAGGAGCATAATCTCACCGACAGTGTGAACGGGCGCGACATTATGGCGCTCGGCAAGATTATCGGTAAGCAAGTGCCAAAATCCCGCGTAATCGTCGGTCTGACGGACCTCGATACCGGCAGCCGTTGCGCGCCGCAGCCCGCGACGGGTGTTCTCGTCGGGGCGCAGCGGTGCGGTCAGGTCTATCGCCGACGAAACGGCGGCCTCGCTGAGCCGGCCGCCTGAGGCGACAATAGCGTAGATATCATCTTCCGAGGGATAGCGGTGGTAGATATGAGGCACAGGCTTATAGATGATGCGGCTGATGTTTTCCGCATGGCAATAATCTTTGAGAGCGTCAATGGCAGCGAGGGCTGCAGCAGCGCCGAAGCCTTTGTCAGGCATGACGAGACCTCCATAGGTAAGACCGCCGTGGGCCTGCAGCACGTCGCCGTGACGGCTTGCGAGAAAAAGTGCTACCGACCGTCGCCCATCACTGAAAACCAAAGAATTGTCAGCAAATCTGTCGGCATGATATTCGACATAATCACGACAGAAAAGAAACGTAGCGTTGCGCGAGCGACGAATGACAAAATCGTCCCACATGGCCTTGTCGGCAGCATCATATTGCCTGATTGTCAGCATCTTTATTTCATACCTATTGTTTCAGTAAACTTTATCGGACGCTCGACGGTGTCACTGTATACATTGCCGAACGTGTCGGTGACGCGAACTGTTATAGGCTTGTCAGCCGTCCTCGCAGTGACGGTAAACATGTGACCCGTGCGATTGGTCGTGAAACTTTCGGTAATGGTGCCTGTGGCTTTCCATTTGGCGACATCATATACAAGAGTGTGGAGGGGATCTTCGGCATTGATGCGTTTGGGGGTCAGCTGAGCATCACCCTCAAAAATTTCCACCTTCCAGTCTATATCATAGTTAAAGACGTTGACGTAGACCGTATTGTCTGCGATTGTGGCGTAATTGGTGCGGGTTGGATATTTGGCGAGGATGGCCTTTATATTGGCATCTGTCTTATAGAACTCTTTGACAGTGTTCATGTCATAGACACGGAACTGGGGGTCTGATGTTTCCTCGAGCGAATGATATTTCCATGTCAGACGGTCGCCGGCGGCACTATAAGAGGCAAATCCGCCCGGAGAACCGTCCTTGCAGATATGGCGCGAGGTATAACGTCCCGTCCACCACCAAGTCGCACAGATGGCAGCGACGTTGTTCTCATGAATGTTGGGATATTTGTCAGGACGGGCGTGATAGTTATAGTGGGTATGTCCCGAAAGCAGGTTCACCTGACTGAAGTCCTTGAGAATCTTAGCCAAAGCGTCTGACGAACCAGAGTTGAGCGCAGCCGAGACCTTGAAATTGCCGTCGGTCGACAGCGACCAGTTCTGTATATGGAACATAACAACCACCGGACAATCTTTATCTTTAACAAGCTCGATGTCGCGGCGCAGCCATTCGAGCTGCTCGTCGGTATAATACTGGCCGTAATCGCGGCTTCCGGCGACGCCGGCCGGATAGTTTGTACCGGCAACAGCCTTATTGGTGTAAATTATGTCGTCAAGCACCACATAATGTACTTTGCCAAGGTTGAACGAATAGTATGACGGGGCTATCGTCTGACGGAATTTCTGAGCCGAGAGGAAGTCAGTGTCAGCCCCGGCAGGTATCGACGGGTCATTGTCGTGATTGCCCATTACGGGGAAAAGCATCAGGGGATACTTGTTTTCGGTCAATGTCTCGACAAACTCGGGCAAGCCGTAGTTATTAGCGGTCCAATACTGGTCCCAGGTGAGGTCGCCGAGTATGGTCGAATAAATCTTCTTGCCGGGATTGGCTTTTATAAATTCATTGAGACGGGGGATGAAACGGCTTTTAAACTGCGCCAGGTCGCGGGTACGGTTGGCGAGATGGGTGTCGGCGCCTACCACAAGTATATGGTCGTCATTGTCAGCACGGCGGAGCACAAAGTCGTGGTTTTCAACAACACCGGCGTCGCCTGAAGTCAGTTTGGAATAGATTTTGACCTGAAATCCGTTAGACTCTGTCTGCGGCTCATATCCGGCGGGAAGGCTATAAAAGACATATCCATAGCGTTTTGTCGATGAAAGCCAGTAACGTCCGTCAGCATCCGTCGTGGTGACCTCGACGCCGTCAGAGACAGCGACCCCGGCTACACCGCGGCCTTCGCAGAGAACCGAGCCTTTGATGTTGGCCGACGGATGAGCCACATTGCCAAGCGTATAACTGAAGAGAGGACAGTAGTTATAGAGAGCCACCGTCTTCTCTGCACCGGGAACTACGACCGTCTCTGCCGCCGAGTCGCGGAGATTGCCACGGCTGCCGCAAAGCGGGCCTACGCTCTCGCTGTATGAACCATAGACGATGCGGTCGCCGGCGGCAAGCTGTTCGTTTGTCGTTATAGTCACTGTGCCGTCTGCCTTGACATCGACGGCGGTGATATTGAGATGACGCTCATCGTCTCCTGTGCCGCGGGCAACGGTAAAGCCGAGATTGTCGGCGAGAGCGACATTGACATCATCGATGACAAGATTGCCCGAAGGCACATTGAGCTTGACAGTGACGGTATTGTCAGCCGCATCGACGCTTCTGACATAAATCGGATCGGCGGCGCGGTCAAACGCACGGGCGATATATGCGCCTATGACATACTGGCCGCGCGACGACGGGCTGTAAAGATCGGCGCCGCGGTCAAACATATATGTAGGAGCAGCGAATGTGAAGCGGTCGGGATAGTCGACACACAGTTCGAGCTGGGCTGTTGCGACAGCTCCACGGCTGCTGTCTTTATCGCCGCTTATCGTGCGGTGAAGCGACTGCGAGGCGTTCTGCACGATGATGACCCTGACCTGACGGCCGGCGGCGGCACTGACCATATTCTGGAGAGCGAGCATCGCCGATTTATAGCTGTCGGCGCTCATGCCCGAAGCGATGTCGGCGTCGCCCTGCATCCATGCGATTGCAGCGGGCGCCGTATCATAAGCCTTTATATCCGCCACAAGGGCTTTGCCGAGAGCGGCGTCTGCGGCGAAATCCCTGACTGACGCGCCCTCGCGGCCTATTATTTCAAAGACATAGCTGTTGTCAGCTCGTCCGGCCTCGGCGAAGGCGGCAGCGATGCCCGACACGACTGTCTGCGCACGGCCGTCGGCGATAGTCTCGCGGAGGGGCTGTGTGACGCCGATGCCCGACGGATTACGGAGTCCGGCGGCATTGACAAGCTGGCGCCCGACACCGTCACTGACAAGCGTCGAGTCTCCCGAACCGAGAGCCGAGGCGTCGCCTGCGATTATAAACGGCGTGGCAGCCTGCGCGGCATAAGTGCCGGCAAGAGCCATAGCGCCGATGATGAGTGATTTTATGATAGATTTCATGAGTTTTCCGATATTTGGTATATTGTTTTATCTGATAATGAGTCGTGTTGAGGCACTCGTGCCGTCTTCGGCCTCGGCTGTGACGATATAAAGCCCGCGCGAGAGCCATGACACATCGAGCTGTGTCGTGTTTGAGGTCATCACCGTCGCGCCGCCGAGGCTGACGAGCGACACGCGAGTAATAGGTCTGACCGAAGCGACATTGACAACCGTAGTCGCCGGATTGGGATAGACGCTGAGGCGGATGTCATCGCCGGGGACGACCGTGATGTCGCCGACGCCGTCGTTTTCGGTCGTCTCACGGGCGCCGACCGAAGGTGCGGCGGGGCGAGGATTGCCGCAGGCGTCAATCGCGGGAACGAGGTCGACACCGTCGCGTCTGTAGCTCGCAAGACCGACGCCGGCAGCCGGCGATGAGGCCGCGAGGATGAGAGTATGGTCGTCGCCAAGCTGCGGGACACCGCCGTCATAACGGGCGAAAATTTCAGATAGCATGTCGTCGCAGATTATCGATGAAGTCAGAGAGCCGGCGGACTGAGCGGCTCCGAAGAGATTGTTGGAGCCGATAAAGCTGCCGCCGTTGAGAGCAATACGGCCATCACTTCTGCCATAGAAAAGGTCGTTTACCAGAGTCACGTCGGGCGCGATTGTGGTCTTGGTGGCATTGATTCTGACGTCGGGTGCGTCGCCGCCACCGACAAATGTCGAGTTTATGACATAGCTCGGATGCTGCACCGTGCGCGCCGAGTTATAGAACTCGATGCCCGAGGCGCTTTTGCCTTCATTATTATAGAATGTCAGGTTTGTCATGACGGCACCTGAGTTCATGCCGTTGATCACGACAGCTCCTGCGCCTGTCGAAGCGTGTGTCGAACGGTTGCCGACGAAGCTGCACGACATCAGCTCAACCGGCTCGGTTGCCGTCGTTGACGAGAATGAGAACGCGCCGCCGCGGGCACCGGTAGCCGTATTATTTATAAACAAAGAGTTGTTTATCGCCACACCGGGTCCACCGGGAACAGCCACTGCCGCGCCTGTGGCCGAAGTGTTGTTCTCGAAACGACAGCCGTTAAGCTCGGCGGATACGCTCAGCGACAGAGCGCCGCCCTGGGTCGAGGCCGAACAGCCTTCAAAACGGCAGCCGCTGAAGAGCAGGCGCGTGTTGGGCGCCGTAGCGTTGACCGCACCGCCCGCAGCCGACGATTTGCCGCCTGTGAAGGTCACGCGGTCGAAGACTACGTTGAGCCGGCCGTCGGCACGCGAGTCGCTTATATAGATGATTGCACCGTTTGACTGGCTGCCGCCGACGAGTTTAAGATCTGAAATCATCAGCATCGAACCGTCGGCTTTGGGAGTAATCTCGAAAATGCGGTGACGCGATTCGCCCGGAGAAGCCACGGTGAGTGTCGCACCCCGGCCGTCTATACTTATGGTCTTGTCTGAAAGATTGATGACATCGGTGAGTGTGACGGCATCGACATCGAAGACAATCATATCACCGGGAAGGGCCTCGGCCACACAAGCACGTAGCGAACCGGCGCCGTCGTCAGCCGATGATGTGACGTGGAGAGTGCGTTCGGCCGGACGCGGATTGTCGATGCCATAGACAGGCTCGACGCTGACGCCGTCGATGCGGGCGCCTTCGGGCAGTGCGAAGGTCAGACGGTCGTCCGTGACCTCACCTTCATAATCAAGTGCGGCACTCAGACGCTGCCATCCCGACGAAGCCTTCAATGACAACGAAGCCACGGCACCAAGACGTTCGCTGCTGACGGTGACCGTGCCGTCGGCAGGCGTATTTACATAAAAATTGAGGCTGTTGCGCCGAGAACCTCCGAGGTCGACATTATCAGATGTCAGCGACGAAGCTGCGCCGGCACAAGGCGCGTAGTCAAATGTATAGACACCGGCGCTTTTGGCAACAGCGCCTGACACCGACCAATGACGCGGTTGAGCCACCGCGCCGTCCCAGAGGGTGAAAGAGTCGTCGGCAACAGGGACCGCGCTCACCCCGTCGACTGTACGCAGTTCAGCGCCGCTTACCATCATGGCCGCATGTCGCTGCGACACGACACATTTAAGATCGCTGTCGGTCTGGGGCATCATATAGACGGCCAGCGACGTGAGCTCGCCGGCGTCGGTGACACCGCTGAGGTCAAAGTCGAGAACGGCCTTGGTCCATACGCCGGGAACAAAACGGCCGTCCTTGCCCGATTCAAGTGTCAGGGAGGCGACAGTGCGCCCCGTCGAGCCGAGACGCGCGGCCAAAGTAAGGCAGGCGTCGGGAGTCAGAAATTTAACCATCGCCGTGAAGCGGTATTTCTTAGCGGCGACCATCGTTATACCCTGCGAGAACGATGTTGCAAACGGGTCATCGCTCTCCGACAGATATTTTATACGGGCATACATCACCGAGTCGTCGCTTTCGGGGGTCATTCTACGGCATATCTCGCCTGCCGCCGGACGCTTGACCGAATGGGTCCATCGCCCCGGGCGGCCTGTGTTTTCACAGCCGTAGAGCGGTTCAGACTCAAGGTAAGGGTCTGAGATAAGGTTTTCGGCCGATACCGTGGCAGCTGCGGCCGCCATCAGCATCACAGCCATCAGTCTGTTGTGTCTCATGGATTTATCTGGTTTTTAATTTGTTTCATTGAGATTTTATTGTTGTTTTATTCCTAAATTTATATCAAACGGACGCGGCCGCACGACAGTCTCGGTGAACACCCGTCCACGACCGTCGGTGACCCTGACTGTGACGGGAGTGTCTGGAGCCACTGTCACAGCTTCAAAGATATGCGAGGTAGGCGTCGTAGAAAAAACACCCGGGACTTTATTCGAGAGAGCAAACATCGGGATGTCGTAGGCAAGTGTGTGAAGCGGATCTTCGGCAACTATGCGATGGACTTCGAGCGGACTATCACCCTCGAATATTTCGACGCGCCAGTCAGTATCATAGTCGAAGACATTGACGTAGACCGTATTGTCTGCAATCAGGGCATAATCCGTGCGGTCACGGCACACCTCGAGCATCGCGCGCGGAGCATCTTCGTCGCGATAATAGTCGCGCACGGTGTTCATGTCGTAGACACGGAAACGGTTGTTTTCAGCACGGTCGGCACCAATATACTCCGACGTGACGGTTTTGCCGTCGACATCATAGAGCGCGAAGCCGCCGGGCGAGCCGTCGACACAGATATGCCGGTCGGAGAGATGTCCCGTCCACCACCATGTAGCACATATCGCGGCAACGTTGTTCTCATGGATATTGGGATAATCGGAGGGATGCGCGTGATAGTTATAGTGGGTGTGGCCCGACAGCAATGTCACGTTGTCGAAGTCCCTGACTATTTCGGCAAGTGCTTCCGACGAGCCGTCGGCAAGATTGGCACGCGTCGCGAATCTGTCGTCATTCAGATCAAGGCGCCACGCCGGCACATGAAACATAATCACCAGAGGAGCCGACTTGTCAGCGACAAGGGCGAGGTCGCGGCGCAGCCAGTCGAGCTGGTCGCCGGTATAGCGCCGCTCATAGTTGCGGTTGCCGGCGACACCGCGCTTATATCGGCGTCCTTCGGTACGGTCGTTGCGGTAGACGACGTCGTCGAGCACGACGTAATGCACCTTGCCGAGATTGAACGAATAGAACGATGGCGCTACCGACTGCCTGAAGGGTTCTGACGACTGCAGGTCGGTATCGTCACCGGCCGGCACCGACGGGTCGTTGTCATGATTACCGATGACAGGAAAAAGCATCAGCGGATAGCCTGCACCGGTCATCGTCTCGACAAACTCGGGCAATCCATAATCGTTGGTGGTCCAGAACTGGTCCCACGTCAAGTCACCGAGTATCGTCGAATATATCTTTTTATCGGGATTTGCAGCCGCGAGTTCTCTGACCGGCCTGACAAAGAGACTGTCGAACTGCTCAAGGTCGCCCAGCCGGCGCGCCAGATGGCTGTCGGCGCCGACGACCATCAGATGACGGTCATTGTCGACACGCCGCAAAACGAAGTCATGCGTCGCGTCACGGTCACCGTCGACGTGAGCGAATATCTTTGTCTGAAAGCCGTTGTCTTCGGTCTCAGGCTCGTAGCCTCCGGGGAGGGTATAGAAAATAGTGCCGTACGGCATGTCGCCGGTGATTGAATACCGGCCGAGCGAGTCGGTCACGACAATGCCGATACCGTCAGAGACAGGCACTCCGGCTACTCCGGTTCCATCACAGGTGATGCGTCCTGTCACCGTCGACGCCGACGCGGCGACCGAGGCAGTCAGAGCCGTCAAAATCGTTATCAGTGTCTTTCTCATCTGTTTTTACGCTGACGTGATATTTTGTTGACATGCTTTACAAGCACCTCAAAACCGGGTATACACATATCGCCGTGATTGAAACCGTCTTCTTCATAAATATACACGTCTTTATGTCCGACGAGTTTCATCATGCGCCACAGATAGGCATTTTCTTCATAGCGACCGAAAATCTCCTGCTCGCGGTCGCCGGTAATAATGATATACGGCGGACAGTCGGGCCTCACATAGAAGAGCGGCGCCAGCGAATCGACAGTCGGCTGGAGTTCGCCTATTCCCTGCGACTTGCGGTGAGAGAAATGAGTGATGGCCTGCCCGCTGAAAGGTATCAGGGCCGCTATCGAGTCGGCCTCGATGCCATGGCGGCGCAATGGCCGGCGGTCAAGACCTATCATCGACGTCAGATAGCCGCCAGCCGAGTGACCGGCGACAAATATATTGGAGCGGTCGCCGCCGTAGCGCTCAATATTATCGAAAGTCCAGGCCACGGCTGACGCTGCGTCATCGATACACTCGCTGACAGTGACCTTCGGTATCAGGCGGTAGTTCGGCGCGACGACGACATATCCCTCGCTTACAAGACGTCCGGGCAGTTCCTTTGAACCTCCGGTGAGTCCTCCGCCATGAAACCATACCACGACAGGACGGTCGGCGCCGACAGTATCGCCGTAGACATCGAGTCGGCAGCGCTCGACCGAATAGGGGTCGTTATTATGACTATATGGAATATCTCGCTCAACGCGGCCCCCGGCCATAGCCGTACAGGCGGCAGACAGAAGTGCGACAGACAGGAAAAATGATTTCATAAAATGATTGGTAAATACGTATTTCACGCAAAAGTAGCTAAAATAATACAATAGTCAGACGGTAGAATACGTATTTTTATTACCTTTGAGCATAAATAACATTTTATGACTACATCTGAGCGGGAGAAAAAAATCTATCACGTCACCCTTGTCGGGTCAGCTGTCAACATCGTGCTGATTGTCCTCAAGTTCATCGCCGGCGCAGTCGGTCGCAGCGCTGCCATGACTGCCGACGCAATCCATTCTCTTTCCGATCTTGTCACCGACATCATCGTACTCATCTTCATCAGAATCTCAGGAAAACCGGGCGACAGCGACCATAGCTACGGCCACGGCAAGTTCGAGACAATGGCTACGCTCATCGTCGGCCTTATCCTGCTGTTTGTCGGTCTCGGCGTGGCATACAGCGGGATAACATCTGTCATTGCTTCCCTAAAAGGACACACACCGCAGCCGCCGGGCATGCTTGCCCTTATAGTGGCTGTCGTCTCTATTATACTAAAAGAGTGGGTCTACCGCTTTACGGTCAGCCGGGGACGCAGCCTCGACTCTCCGGCTGTCATAGCCAACGCGTGGCATCACCGCAGCGATGCATTCTCGTCGATCGGCACCCTGGCGGGCATTGCCGGCGCCATGTTTCTCGGCGAACGCTGGCGAATCCTCGACCCTGTCGCCGCCGTTATCGTCAGCTGGTTTATTATAAAGACAGGCTATGATATAATTCGTCCCTGCATCGACGAGCTGCTCGAGAAGTCGCTGCCGCCGGAGACCGAAGCCGAGATTGCCGAGCTGATAAAATCGGTGCCGGGCGTAGTCGGCATACACCGTCTGCGCACCCGCCGCATAGGCCACAACATCGCCATCGAGGTGCACACCAAAATGGATGGAGACAAGAGTCTGCGCAACGCCCACGATGTCGCGACAGAGGTCGAGCGCCGCGTCAAGGAGCGCTACGGCGCCGACACCCACATCGGCATCCACATGGAGCCTGCCGATGACATTCCCGCGACGAATGAAGGGTGAAACAACTTTTTTAATGCACAATGCACAATTCACAATGCACAATTAATTGAGGCACAATCGTTTTGGGACTGTAGAACAGAAGGGCAGAAGGGCAAAAGAACATAAGAAATTCTTATAGATTTGGGACTTTATATCGCCTGCAAGGCGATGATTTTACTGATGGCCGCGTAGGCCGAGGCGCTTGGGCGCCGGCCTGCGCGGGAAAGTAGCAATAATTGTACAAGCGTCTGCAAGACGCTGAATTACGACCACAACAGCACTTCTCCGAAGCTAAGTTTGTGTTATGTCTCTCCTCCCCAGGCTTAATCGCATCTCCGATGCTCTCGCGCTAGGGGTTATATCACAACTGCGTCGCTGCGCGACTTTGCCAAAGCAGCATTCTGACGTTTAGAATCATGGTTCAATTGCGTTTTACGCCACAAAGTTATGGCTAAAAAGGCTGCAAGTTTATGAATTTATCGTATCTTTGTAAAAACATTCATCACATGGCAAAGCTCAAATTCTTCTTTAGCATAATTATCGCAATAGTTCTGACCGGCTGTTCTTCTCCCGCAGAAAAAATCAACAAAGCTTTACAGGAAAAGGATAGGTCATTCATAAGTTCTGATTCTAACTATAAATACGACGACTCCAAATCGTATTTTTATATAGTTGAGGGAGCTAATCCTTTAGCCGACGAATCTCTAAGAAAAGCTGCATTTGAGTATGCAAATGCCAAGGGATTGGCGCGCTATAACAATGATATGGCGTATTCAGTCCGTAATACTTATGATGATAATTTCAAATTGGCACCTAACTGGTACGAAGAAGAAAAAAGATACAAACAACAGGCCGAATCGTATGAGGCTGATGCTCAATATCTGGAGCAAAAATTAAAAGATTTAATCAAATCTCAAAATTATACATCCTCGAACGGAGGAATATGGGTATACCATAAATTATCGTACAAGGAGTATATCTATAATAGCTTTGCCGGGCCATATAAAAAAGAGGAAGTCTTTTTATACTCGGATAACGGAGAACAAGAAATATGGTCTGAACAAATTCAATTTACTGAAAATCAGCTTTCTGAGATATTAAATATGACAGGCGCAAAATTCACTGTGCAAAGAAGTCGAGATTACGAATTCTAAAGCCATAGAATTGCCAAACTGCTCTAAAATCACTTTTCCAAACCATTTACGAACGACCATAATAGCATAAACTTAAACAATTATGTATATAATACTACTAGTTTATAGTCAAAATCATTATGAAGGACCAATTACAAAGATATTTCATTTCGATAATAAAAAAGAAGCTAATGAAAATTTACTACTATTAAGAGATCGTTGTTCTTCAGCTGGTTATAGAATATTTGAATTAAAATTATATAACCAAATAATAAATCCACACCAAATAGAATTAATTTATAAATAATAGCCATCATAATATAATCAACACCTGGTGTCGTTGGTATACACCATCAGCGCACACGCAGCATATTGACCAAAACAACGTATTCAAGGAGCACACTGAGATAGACTGCAAGGTAATTTTTCGCAGTGTCGACAATGTTGTAATAGAAATAGAGGACAAGCGCCAGATCGATTAATGGGCATTACAATCACAACACTTCATCAACATCCATATGGAGTCACTCAAAACACCATCCTATTATGGACAAACTTCAACCTATTTATAAATTTATCATGAAAAAAAAGTACATCCACCCCTCAGCTATCATCGGAGCCGGCACTACAATTGCCCCGTATACAATAATTGATGCTGAAGCGATAATTGGAAACGAATGCAAAATACATAGTTTTGTTCATATTGATGAAGGCGTCCGCATTGGCAACAGAGTAAAAATACAAGACCATGTTTTTATTCCACATGGAGTGCAAATTGAAGATGGCGCATTCATTGGGCCTGGAGCAATATTTACCAATGACCGTTATCCCAGATCAATAAACATCGATGGGACATTGAAACGCGCAAATGATTGGACGCTTGTGCCAACCCATATCTCAGCGGGAGCCTCAATCTGTGCGGGAGCGATTATTGTCTGTGGTGTAACCATCGGAGAAATGTCTATGATTGCAGCCGGAGCCGTAGTCACTCATGATGTACCGGCAAATACTTTGGTCGCAGGCAATCCTGCGCGTATAATCAGAAAAATATTTTGAACATGGATATTTTTACAGATCTAGTCAACAAGATAAGTTTAAGCGAATCTATAGAAGCGGCCTTCGTGGCCATTCTTACTGTGTGTATGCCTTCTTTTGTTCAGATGTCTTTCCGTACTATCCAAAACGAAAAGTTAATAGCAATAAATCGTTTTCTTATGTGCGGGTACAACTCATGGCACAATCTGACTATACACGCGCCGGTTTTCTTTTGGACGAAAATGATTAGCATATTTTTTTCTGTTTTAGCGGTTGTGTCTATTATTTTCAATTGGGTTATATGGTGGGAATGGTATATTGCAGCTTTTGTAGGTTGGTCGATTTATGCTTTGATTTGCAGCATATACCGTAACGATGTTAAAGGTTTAGTGGGTATTATCACTCATAAAGTTCGTGATGTAGAAAATGTCGCTGTCAAATCAGGCAATGAAATATTTCTCGCTACTCATTATATAGTAGACGGACATCCTGAATCAGGCGTATATTCGTATGAAAAACGCACTCCAATACTTGATTCTATAAAAATTGCCAATTTAAGAGATAATATAATTATTCGGCATTATACAAAATTAAAAGCTCGTATTGATCGAGAAGCAAATAACTCAAGTCTATTTTTTGTTGAAATCTCAGATAAAAATTCTTGCAAAAAATCTATTCATATTTGTGATTTCATGACCGAACATGCGTATTCATTGTCTTCGCTCATGGATTCCATAAAAACCGTATCGGATAGAACGCTGACTGACAACTCGATTAACTTTATCGGTGATAAGATAGGAATTGAAGGTTTTACAATTAAAAATGGTCTTCTGACTCTTGACATCTACAAAACTGACCATTTTACGTTCAAGGTTTTTAAAGAAATTTTCAAAAGAAGAGAAAATAAAGAAACGTTTCAAGTGATTATGAGAAGGTTAAATCGTGCCTCAATGTCTGATAAAGCCTTGTTGGTCGCCTCGCTTAAATTTCTTTTCTCTTCCTTTGGCCTTGACATAATCGTCCACGGTCGCAAAGCGAATGGCCACAAGGGCGTTTTATTAGGAATCCGAAACGGCTGTATTGAAAATCACGGACAAAGTAAAATTCATGTTGCTGTAAACGAATCTTTTTCTCTAACAGATATGGAAGAAGATGATAAATTCAGTTTGAAAAAATGCGCAGTTAGAGGTGTTGAGGAGGAATTAGGTATCCCATTGACGATGATGAACAATGCTGATTTACTTTTTCGTGATTTCGCTGTAGTCAGTGATGAAGGCGAAATAGGTCTCGGCTGCGATATTAATATTTCTGAGATTATGCCATTGGAAGAAGCTATGTTATATCCGGGACAAGATAAATTCTTAGAAATGAAAGAACTGCTATTATTTGATTTTCCACCATTTAAATGGGATCCTAACAAATATAGAGATTATTTTTATTCAAAATCAAATAACAGCCTCCTTACAACTCCCTGGGAAAGTTTCACGCCGCTGCTTTATCAAAGACTGGCTCTAAGAGAAGTGCACTTAAATGACCTCACGGTCAATACTATTAGCTTTTCTATTTTAGCTGCAATTATTTGGATTGTCTCTAATACCATTAAAACAATAGATTATAATTATTTATTTGAATTTATCGGTTTTGCTGTTGGCGCAATCTTTTTATTTATACATCGTTGTTTTATAAAACGTGAATCCTGGAAAAAATATCATTTATATAAGCCCCTTATTCCTCAATGGGATGGTGATGCTCGCGGTTTACAATCTCTAAAAACAAATCTAGGTGATCCCTACGGACACAGTGAAATTGAGCGTAATCCAGTTATGACAAATATGATGTTTGGGTTAAATAATGTCGATAGAACAAATCTCAAATCCTTTCATCTAAAAGATTTGCACATAACTTCAAAACCATGGTGCGCTGTAAGACATGAACTTACTAAAAATCACGCTGAATCTCCGATTAACTTTTATCTCGCACAACCGGCAAATAACAACTTGGCAAAAAACCGTATGTATATACTTGAAGTACCCATATCATACTCATCCGGCAAACTTCAAGTATATATGCGATATGAGATTTCAAAACAGTCTAAATATTATAAATTTACATGTTTGATTCCGGATGTCGACATTGTCTTTGACCATAGTTTTTCAAAACAAGAAATAGAATGCTACAGTCGCTTCTTCAAATTGCCTGCCGACATGTTGAATGATTTGCCAATCGGCCATTTCGACAAAGATTTCTGTAATAAATACACTTTGCTTGATTTATTCGGATATAGAGACTGCTACTATTGGTCTGTAATGAGGAAGCACGACACTGAAAAAGACTCGATAATTCATGAAATAGATGGCAATACTAATATTTATGATAAATTCATAAAAAATATAATAATAGACGAAGGTTGCATAGAGTTCATTTTTCAAGGTGAGCCAAACGATATAATAAAGGCTATTAGCCGATTTATCGATCACCCGACAAATCGTACTCGAATTAACAGCCTCGATATTTACATCCTACAACTTGCCCTTGCACGATTGGGCAGCGACAAGCAATCTTTTATATTAGCTTTGAAAAAATAGTTTTTCAATCGTCATCCACATGGAGCCTGCCGATGACATTCCCGCAACCAACGAAGGGTGAAACAACTTTTTTTAATGCACAATGCACAATTCACAATGCACAATTAATTGAGGCACAATCGTTTTGGGACTGTAGAACAGAAGGGCAGAAGGGCAAAAGAACATAAGAAATTCTTATAGATTTGGGACTTTATATCGCCTGCAAGGCGATGATTTTACTGATGGCCGCGTAGGCCGAGGCGCTTGGGCGCCGGCCTGCGCGGGAAAGTAGCAATAATTGTACAAGCGTCTGCAAGACGCTGAATTACGACCACAACAGCGCTTCTCCGAAGCTAAGTTTGTGTTATGTCTCTCCTTCACAATGCACAATTGTTTGATATGCAATTGTTTTATAGACGGGAGAACAGGAAGACAGGAGGGGAAAAGAATGTCTTGGATGGGGAAGCTACGACTAAAGCCGTACCTCCATATTGTCGGTTGCTTGTCCCTAAGAGTGCCACCGCTAACGCGGTTCTTTTTGCTCACGGATACAGAAACCCGCGCTGCGGATCGCATAAATGCGCTCCTTGCACGGGCCTAATGAGCTATCGCCGCTAACGCGGCTCGCAGAGGTGGCAAGGCTGCAAAACTGCGGCCTACGAGCCATAGTCGTACTCGCTAAGTGATACCGCAACAGGCAGGAGCCTATTGCATCCCAGTGTCTTAGCAATCAATAAATTGCGCTCCAAGGACTGAAGTCCTTGGTCCATACCGCCTGTTGCCGATTGTGAATTGTGAATTGTGCATTGTGCATTATGCATTGCTAAATTTCTCTGCTCTTTTGGCCGGATTTGCGGGTGCGGCGGTGCCGCTGCAGGGCGTCGGCTATAATCCATTGTATCTGACCGTTGACCGACCTGAATTCGTCGGCGGCCCACTTCTCGACCTCAGCCATCATGGCCGGGTCGAGACGCAGCAGAAATCCTTTGTTTGCCTGCCCAGGCATATCACTGATAGAGTGTGCCGGTGTTCAACACAGGCTGCGCGGGTTCGTCAGCGCAGAGCACAACGAGCAGATTGCTGACCATGGCGGCCTTGCGTTCGTCGTCGAGAGCGACGATGTTCTCGCTGTCGAGTTGGTCGAGAGCCATCTTCACCATCGAAACGGCACCTTCTACAATCTTCTCACGGGCGGCGATTATGGCCGAAGCCTGCTGGCGGCGCAGCATGACTGCCGCGATTTCAGGCGCATACGCGAGGTAGTTGAGACGGGCCTCGACGACCTCGATGCCGGCCATGGCGAGGCGCTCGTTGAGTTTTGCCTCAAGCTGCTCGTTGATTTCATGACCATCGCTGCGCAGAGTTATCTCATCATGGCTACCTTCTTCGTCATAGGCATAGCGCCCTGTCACCTCGCGCAGGGCGGCGTCGCTCTGTATGCCGACAAAAGCGTCGAGGGCCTTGGCGACGGTATCTCCATTCGCACCTGTCTGCGAAATTTTACCTTCCGAGGTAACGGATACCGAAGGCATGTCGGCGGCATCGACATCAAAGACGGCACGATAAGTATCTTTAACTTTCCAGACGAGCACCATGCCTATCATCACCGGATTGCCGACTTTGTCGTTGACCTTGATGGGAGCGATGTCCATATTGCGGATACGCAGCGATATCTTTTTCTTTGTCATGAACGGATTGACCCAAAAATAACCTGTCCGGCGGAATGTACCGCGATATTTACCGAAGAATATCATTACCCGCGCCTGATTGGGCTGGAGCACGAAGAAGCCGCAGAGCAGGATTATCTCAAGCACAAGAGTAGCAAAGGCGCAGCCGACAATCGTACCGATAAGAGCATCATCGCTCACGAACACTCCCGACGAGGCGAGCGCTATCAAAGCCACGACCACTGCCGGTATAATAAGAAGAGTCACGGCCAGCATAACGAAACCATTGAATACCCGACCGTTATAGGTCATTTCTTTATCTTCTTGCATAATGTCTAAATGATATTAATATGATATTACGATACCGCAAATTTAAATCATCATTCTTATATATGCAAATTTTTTATTAACTTTGCTGATATTAGCTATCACCAAACCAAAACATTATCTACTGAATGACTCATAAATTTCTCAGCCTGCTGCTGATGGTGAGTGTCGTTTTTGCCGTGTCTGCCAAAAACGACAAACTTTCCGTCTCATCACCTGACGGCAACATTTCAGTAAAAATCGACCTTGACAAACAGGGACGCGTCTATTACAGCGTCACCGACGGAACAACTCAAATACTCAACCGCTCGCGCCTGGGCCTCAAACTCAAGGACGCCCCCGACATGACCGAAGGCTTCTTGGTGGCTTCGACATCAAAAGACTCTCACGCCGAGACATGGCAGCCGGTATGGGGCGAGGAGGCGCAGATCGAAAACAACTACAATGAACTGCGCGTCAACCTTGTCCAGAAAAAAACAGCTCCGGGTCGTCAGATTTCGCTCGTCTTCCGCGTCTTCAACGACGGCATCGGTTTCAGATATGAATTTCCCCGTTCGAAAGCGCTCGGTGATTTCGTCATCGACGACGAGATAACCGAATTTGCCTTTCCCGCCAACCACAACTGCTGGTCTATCCCTTATGAGACAAATTTCTATGAAGGCGTCTTCACCGAAAAGCCACTCGACAGCATCGGATGGGCAAGCACACCTGTGACCATCACCACTGCCAACGGCCACGTCATGGCTCTTCATGAGGCAAATCTCACCGACTATGCCGCCATGAACGTCGAGGCCACACCGGGCAACTCTACACTCCACGCGAAGCTCACCCCCTGGTCTACCGGCGAGAAAGTCTTTGTCACTGACACCCGCGTGTCGCCCTGGCGCACGCTCATCATAACGCGCTCAGCCGGCGACCTCGCCCTCTCGCGCCTGATGCTCAACCTCAACGAACCCTGTGCGATCGAAGACACCTCATGGATCAAACCGATGCGCTACATCGGCATCTGGTGGGACATGCACATGGGCAACAACACCTGGTATGACGGCCCGAAACACGGCGCCACAACCGAGAACACCAAACGCTATATCGACTTCGCCGCAGCCAACGGCTTCGACGGCGTTCTCGTCGAGGGCTGGAACCCCGACTGGCGCACATCCGACTTCTCGTTCACCCGCTCGTATGACGACTTCGACCTCAAGGCCGTCAACGACTACGCCCGAGACAAAGGGATAGCCTTCATCGGCCACCACGAGACGTCGGGTCACATCAAGAACTACGACGACCAGCTCGAAGACGCGCTCAGACTCTATGCCGACAACGGCATGCACTATGTCAAGACCGGCTATGCCGGCACCCCTTTCGACGGCAACGAACGCCACAGCGGCCAATATGCCGTGCGCCACTACCGCCGCGTCATCGAACGCGCCGCCGCCAACAGAATCGCTGTCGACAATCACGAACCTGTCATGCCGACAGGTCTCCAGCGCACATGGCCCAACCTGATGACCCAGGAAGGTGTCCGCGGCCAGGAATGGGACGCATGGGACGAAAAAGGCGGCAATCCTCCCGCACATACTGTCACATTGCCCTTCACCCGCGGTCTTGCAGGCCCGATGGACTTCACGCCCGGCACATTCAAGTTCGAGAACCCGCGGCATCCGCAGACCGTCGTTCACACAACCCTCGCCAAACAGCTCGCGCTCTTCGTGATACTCTACTCGCCGCTGCAGATGGCAAGCGACATCATCGAGAACTATCAGGCCAACCCAGGCCCGTTCCGGTTCCTCGCCGACTGTCCCACAGACTGGGACCGCACAGTCTATCCAGAGGCTGAGATAGGCAAATTTGTCACCGTCGCACGCAAAGAAAAAGGCGGCGACAGCTGGTTTATAGGCAGCGCCACAGGCGACGATGCACGCACGGCCACAGTCGCCCTCGACTTCCTCGACCCAGGTTGCCAATACCTCGCCACCATATACCGTGACGGCCCCGCAGCCGACCACGCTACAAATCCCACCCAGATTATCATCGAGCAGAAAAAAGTCGACAACGGCACAGTTCTCTCGATACCGCAGGCACGCAGCGGCGGCGCGGCAATAAAAATAGCTAAAATCAAATGACAGGAAACCTTCTGAAATTATCAGACACAACACATGTTGTTGTCGTCGTTGCAGCCGCACTGACTCTTGGCGGCTGTAACAAAGACAACGTCATTGACGACGACAGCGGCGAAGCGCTCCCGGGCAGTGTCCGCGTCGAGGTCATCGACTACTCGCCCGCGCCCGGCCAGTTTATAAACATAGTTCCGGCCTATGCCGCAGGCGACGACGCGACTGCAATCAACCGCAAAGCCACCGACGCCCTCAACAGCGGCGACTATATATCGCTCGGCGCCTGGGGCGGCAGCATCACCCTCAGACTCGACAGATATATCCGCAACATACCGGGACGCGCCGACTTCGCTGTCCTCGGCAACGCATATTATACGCCGGCCGCCTCCGACGGGCGTCAGTGCGGCAGCTCCGAACCTGGCATCATACTCGTCATGGAAGACCGCAACCGCAACGGCAAGCCCGACGACGGCTGGTATGAGATTCGCGGTTCTGAAAACGCCAGTGCCACCGACGCGACTTACTCTGTGACATATAACATACTCGGGCCGCGCCAAATAACCTGGACGGACAATCTCGGAGCCACGGGAACACTCTACGACGGTTCAGACTACCACGAACAGCCCTTCGTACCCCAGTGGCTCAATGTCGGCAAGACCATGACCTTCACCGGCCGACGTCTGCCCGACAACGGCTTCTATGACTCTGAATCGATGCAATACAAGCAATATGTCTACGACGGCTATGCCGACTGCCGTCCCAACAACGACGCCGCCCGCGGCATCGACATCAGCAGCGCCGTCGACACCGACGGTCGTCCGGCCAATCTGTCGCGCGTGGATTTTATCAGAATATATACCGCCGTACTTCAGGTCAACGGCCCGATGGGCGAATGTTCGACCGAAGTTGCCGGCATTGAAGCACTTCATTAATCATCTGTCACAATGGATTTGTCTGCCTTGCTTATAGCCGCGCTGCCGGCATTCTTCACCGACGCCGGCGTCAGCGTCGACGACCTCGGCTATGTCGTCGAAAACGACGACCCCACGCGCGAGACTGTCATCGACTGCCGCGCGTTGCTGCGCGATGACATCATCCGCGCCGACATCACCGACGACATCATCGACGCGGGCGCTGTCGCCACAGAGCGTGTGATGCCTGTCGCCGAAAGCAGCTGGCTCGCCTCCTTCAGAGTCGAATATGGCGAGTCTCCGGCATGGTATTTCATTGTCACATATCATAATGACGGCACGGTCGCCGACGCACTATATGCCGGACGCTGCGACGACCGCTCGTTTCTATCGCCTGTCGCCTTTGCCGACAGCGAGGGCAACAGCGTCGAGCTGTATGTCGAATACAATTCCATCGTCCCCGCATGCGAGATTACTCCCGAGGGACATCCGGCACTGACAATTTTCAACAAGACAGTCTTCCGCGACCCGGTGACTGACGAAAACTTCCAGGCCACCAACGACGAAATTACGATAGCCATCGACAACGACGGCACAATGACGCTCACGGGCATCCGTCCCGGCTCTGACGCTCTCGAAGCGCTGACGGCGCGCTATCAATCGGTTTACGACAGAGCGTCGCTTCTGTCATCGCTTCGTTCGGAACTGCTGCGCTTCACCCCCTACTCCTCGCGTCCGACACCCGCACGTCTGCGGCAGATTGCGGCCGACAGCGACAACGATGCCATGACAGCGCGCTTCTTCCTCATCGACCCCGACGGCGTCGGCCGCGAGGCCCTGAAAGACAAGACCATACTCAAGGCACTCGCCCGAGGCGACAACGCCGTCACCGACCGCGCCCTGCAGGCCATCACCGACACCACCCTGCGCGACACTCTCGCCGACGCTTTAAAAAATACTCCTTTAAATTAATCACAATCTAAGAAAAACATGAACCAACCTTTACACATTCTCCTGATGGGCGACTACAGCAACTGCCACCGTACACTTGCCACGGGGTTGCGCAGCCTCGGCCACGACGTGACTGTCGTTTCCGACGGTTCGAAGTGGCAGAATACCGCCCGTGACATCGACATCGCCCGGCATGGCAAATCCCGGGCCGCAGGGCTCGAACTGATGCTGCGCCTGCGCTACGGCATCATGCCGCGTCTAAAAAACTTCGACATAGTCGCCATCCACAATCCCGGATTCCTCAACCTCAGACCGGTGCGTACAAAATATTTCTTCGACCGGCTCAAAGGTGAAAACCGCTCGATTTTCCTCACGGCCATGGGCACCGACTCGGCCTATCTCGACCTCTGCTCGGCCGCCGACTCGCCGCTGCGCTACACCGAATGGTTTATAGACGTCCATCCGTCGCCGCTCTATCTGAACAATCCCGCAAAATGGCGCGACTGGCACAACGACGAGATACGCTCGTTTCACGAATATGTCTACGACAACATTGACGGAGCCGTCTCAATACTCTACGAATACCATCTGGCGATAACCCGCGCCCTCGGCCCCGACAAATGTGCATTCGGCGGTCTGCCCATCGACCTGTCGGGCATACAGCCCGTCGACCTCGACCCCGACCCCGAGGTCGTCAAGCTCTATCTCGGCCGTCACCGCGAGCGTTGCATCGAGAAAGGCACAGATGTGCTCGAAGCAGCCGCGCGCGACGTCATCGCGCGCCATGAGGGACGCGTCACTCTGTCGATTATCGAAAATCTGCCCTACGACCGATATATCAAGACAATATGCGGTCATCACATCTCTCTTGACCAACTCTACAGCTACTCGCCGGCAACCAACGCCCTGCTGGCGATGGCCTACGGCCTCAACGCCGTCAGCGGCGCCGAACCTGAATTCTACAATTTCATCGGCGAGCCTGCCGGCGACCCGGTCATCAACGCACCGGTCGACTACGACCGGCTCGTCGAGACTCTCGACGCCATCGTCTCCGACCCGCGCGCCATCGCTCCGCGCGGCCGACGCTCGCGGCAGTTTGTCGAACGCCATCACGACTGCCGCCATGTCGCCCAACGTTTTCTCGATTTCTGGACATCAAAACTATGACACTCGACCTCGCCCTCGTTACCTGGCAGCCAGAAGGCATCGCCCGCGTCGCGGCACAGCAGTTGCCGCGAGTCGACGGAGTGCGCTACGTAGTCTCGTGGCAATGTCACGGCAATGCTCCCGTGCCCGACTCCCTGCGGCAGCGCGACGACGTCGAGATTCACCGCTGCGAGCCGGTCGGTGTAGCCAACAACCGCAATAACGCAGTCGAACACTGCCGCGCCGACATCATACTCATGGCCGACGACGACATCGCCTATGATGCCGACGCCCTCCGCAAGGTCATAGACATCTTCGAGCGTCACCCCGAGATCGACCTCGCGACGCTAAGATACGACAGTTCGCGCATCAAACCCTATCCGCCGGCCGAGACCGGACTCACACTGCCTTTGCCTGTCGACTACTGGGTGAGCACCGTCGAGATTGCCGTGCGCCGCGACTCAGAAGCAGGACGCCTGCGTTTCTGCCCCGAACTCGGTCCGGGCGCCAGATACCCTGCCGCCGAAGACGAGGTCTTTTTCCTCGCCGCAATGCGCCGTGGTGTCAGCTCACGCTATTTCCCGATAAGCGTCGGACGTCACCCCGACCTTCCCAGCGGCGCCACTGCCATAAAATCAAAAGCCTACTACAAAGCCATCGGCGTCTTTCTCTCGCTATGCTACGGCCCGTCGGCTCCGCTGCGCGCCATCATACGCTCATGGCGCCTGCGCCGTCAGGGGCGTGCGCCGTTCTTCCGTTCGCTCATCCATATAATCAAGGGCATCACCGAAGCCCCGGCAATGAAACGCCGTAACAGTCAATATCTATGGCCATAAGACCTCTGACACTCGACCTTGCCCTCGTCACCTGGCGTCCCGAAGGCATCGCCCGCGTCGCAGCCCAGCAGCTGCCGCGAGTCAAAGGCGTGCGCTATGTCGTATCATGGCAGGACCACGGCGACGCTCCAATCCCCGCCTCACTCGAACAACGCGACGACATGGACATCTACCGCTGCGAGGAGAAGGGCATATCGGCCAACCGCAACAACGCCATCAGCCACTGCACGGGAGACATCATACTCATGGCCGACGACGACATCACATACGACGCCGACTCACTAATAGCTGTCATCGTCGCTTTTGAAACACGCCCCAGACTTGACATCGCCATGCTGCAATTCACCGGTACTGCCCAAAAGCCTTATCCTGATTGCGAAATACCGCTAACATTCCCATTGCCCTACGGACTTTGGGCCAATACATTCGAGATTGCAGTCCGACGCAGTTCACAGGCAGGAAATCTACGCTTCTGTCCCGACTGCGGCCCCGGGGCCATATATCCGGCAGCCGAGGATGAAGTTTTTTTTCTGACGGCGTTAAAAAAGAATTTGAATTGTCGGTTCCTGCCGATTACAATCGGCACGCACAACGGTCCGACAAGCGGGCAGCTGCCTGTCACCTCTAACGCCGCCCTCGAGGCTCTCGGCATATATGTCGGCCTCGCCTACGGCATCGGTGCGCCGCTACGCGTATATACCCGTGCCCGGTTGATTCAACGGCAGGGCCGCGCATCTTTCATCCGCGCCTTCGCCGGCATCATGTCGGGCATATTCAAGGCTCCGGCCTTCCGTCGAAGAAACAAGAAATATCTATGGTGAGAATCAGCGTCATAATACCCGTCTACAACCGTGCCGGAGTCGTCTTGGCGACTCTCGCGTCTGTCGCCGCACAGACCTCGCGCGATTTCGAACTGATTCTCATCGACAACAATTCGACTGACGACACCCTCGCCGTGCTCGGGCGCTGGAGCGACAGCATGGCAGACAGCGGCCTGACCATCAGAATACTCGAATGCTCGACGCCCGGCGCCTCAGCAGCCCGCAACATCGGTCTGGCCGCGGCATCGGCGCCATGGACGATGTTTTTCGATTCTGACGACACGATGCGTCCCAATCATATCGCCCGTGTCATCGGGGTCATCGAAGCCAATCCCGACGCGTCGCTTATCGGCTGGAACATATTGCTCCACGAAGGCAATCACGCATCGGTCAAGCCCTTCAACCCATGCAATCTGGCACGCCGCAACATCTTCGAGGGCTCAATGGCGCCGCAGCGTTACTGCGTCAGCACCGCACTCGCCCGCCGCGCCGGAGGCTGGAACGAAAGCGTCATGCGCTGGAACGACATCGAATACGGCCAGCGCATCCTCGCGCTCAATCCGGTCACAGTCTTCGCCGGCAGCGAAATCACCGTCGACGTCATCGCCGGCGACCAATCGATAACAGGCACAAGCTTTGCCGCCGACGCCGACCGACTCAATCACGCTCTCGACACCATAAAAGCAACCATTAAAGGGGCTGAGGCCGACATCGTCGAACTCAAACGCGCCATCACCGCCGGACTATGCAGCCGCGAAGACCGGGTCACCGGCCGCGCGATGCTTGAGCGCGCCCTTGACGCAACCACCGACCGCTACCACCGGCTGCTGCTGCGCGCGGCCTATAGTTATACAGCTATCGGCGGACGCGGGGCGGCACGTCTGTTTTTACCTCTTTTTCGCTGACTTTAACCATAATACCAATAATGACACACTACCACGACAAACACTTCGACTCACCTGACAACAGACTCTACCGCCAGGCCGAACACTATGCCGAACTGCGCAAGACCGACGACGGTGACAACTCCAGCCACTGCCGGCGCTGCGGTGCGCGCCTGACAACGGGTGCCGCTTTTTGTGAAGAGTGCGGCGAGCCTGTGTCGTCATCCCACACATGTCCCAACTGTCACGCCGAAGTGGCTCAGGGCATGGCTATATGCCCGGTATGCGGCCACAGCCTCGTCACGGACCGCTGTTCATTCTGCGGCGCTCCGATGGACCACGACGACCGTTTCTGCGCCGAGTGCGGCAATCCGCGCGAAGGCATCCGCTGTCCCCGGTGCGGAGCACATAATCAGCGTAGCTTCTGCCGCGTATGCTCTCAGCCGCTCAACGACATGGCCCTGAAGATGATCGAGCGTGTCAAAGATGATCCGCGGGTGGCCGAAGCACACCGTCTGGCACTCGAACTGGCCGAACTCGAAGCCGAACTCACTGATGCCGGCATCATCAGCGCCGACGCTGACGGCGACGCCCGGGTAATCAATCTCAACGACAATGCCATCAGTCTCACAGACGAAGAGCGGCGCACTCTCGCCGACTACGACAGCCTGATGTCTATGGCCGGCAACACACCGGCCGACAGCAGCGGCGGCAAAGACGCGGATAACGGCAATGCCGGCGGCAACTTCGCCGTGAAAGAACGCCGTCGGTTCAAAGTCGGCAGCTCGTCGGCCGCCGACGCCATTGCCGCCTACCGTCTGAAAGCGCGCGAGATGCAGGCCGCGCTCGACGCCATCGTGCCCGATGAGGCTATGAATGCCGAAGAGCAGCGCAATTTCTTCACAGCCTGCCACATCGTTGTCATGACTGAAGTAACGACACACAGCCGCGTCAAAGACGGATGGATATGCAACTGGTGTGGCTGCCACCATTCAACGCCGTCTGAATGTTACCGCCCCGAACTCGGCGGCAAGTGGATCTACCGCGAAATCGAAGTCAAGACCCGCGCCGCAGGCACTGACTGCGTAAACATCTGATTTAAAATTCATCACGACTACGACCATGAGTACAAAAACACCCATACCGTCACCACCTCCGTCGACTTCGCCCTCAGGCACGGCCGGTATCGACGACCCCGGCACAGGCACGTATATAGCTCCAGGCAGCGGCACGGCAATCGCCGGCGGCGGAACAGCGGTTGCCTCAGGAGGTACCGCCATCGCCACCAGTGGCACCGCTGTCGTCAACGACAATGGCGGCGGCGCGGCGCTTCCTGCCGACCGTGACAGCTACAGGCTCGGCAAACTCGATTTCAAAGTCATCAGACGCCTGTCGTCTGCCACAGGCGAGGCATCCGTGCTTTTGGCCGAAAACGGCGGCAACAGCTTCGCCATCAAACTCTATCGTCCGGGGCACTGTCCCGACGACGGTGTCATCGGCCGCCTATGCCGCGCACGAGGCAACGGCCTGACAGTCGACGTCTATGACCACGGCGTGTGGCACGACCCCGACGACCCGTCGGTCGAACGATATTATGAGGTGCAGCGCTATTATCCTGCCGGAGGTCTCGAAGGCGAAAACATCCGCGGCGACGAAAAACGCTTCCGCGAAATAGCGCTCAACATGGCTTCGGCCATCGATTTCTGCCATAGCCACAGGATATTGCACCGCGACATCAAACCGGCCAATTTTCTCTATGCCGACGATTCACACCGCCGCTTCGTGCTCGCCGACTTCGGCATCGCACGCGGCATCGCCGCCGACGGCCGCTGTAAAATCGACAGCGGACGCACACCTGTCTATGCTGCTCCCGAATGTTATATCAGCATCGACCGCCGGCTCATAGACGTCGACCGCAAGAGCGACTACTACGCCATGGGCATGTCGCTGCTTGCCCTGTGGATAGGCGAAGACAGCCTCCGCGGCAACGAGCGCGAGCTCATTATGAAGAAACAGAACGAGGCGCTGCCCTATCCCGACGATATGTCACCCCACTCTCTCTCGCTCATCAAGGCGCTCACGCGCCGCGACATCGCGCAGCGCGCCGACTTCGCCACGATAAAACGCTGGGCCGCAGGCGAGACGGTCTTTGATATGGCCGACTACCACAAGAACGCCACCGGATTCAGAATCATTTTCAACTCGTCGCGCAACCAGATAGCCCAAAGCCCCGCCGAACTGGCCGCTATGATGTGGAACGACCAGACCCTCGCCATAAAATATCTCTACAGCGGCACTCTAAAGCAATGGTTCATGGACCTCGGACGCCCCGAGACGGCCGTCGAAATCGACAACATAGCCGAAGAACTCTATCCCCACAACCACAGGGCCGGCCTCTATGCCGTCTGCCTGTTGCTCGACCCCGACATGCCGTTCACGGGGGTCAAAGGCAACAGCATCGTCACACCGGCCGAAATCGCCGCCGAGCTGTGGTCGAATGCCTCGACATACAAAGAACTGCTGGCAAGCCCTGACGCCCTGCTGTATGTCTACATGCGTTCATGCGGACTCGAAGCTATCGCCGGCAAATACCCCCGCCTAATCGCGCGCGATGCCGACTGCTATTTCTTCGATCTCATCTATACACTCGACTCCTCGCTACCCTATCCCGTCAAAGACATAAAAGGCAAATGGCACAACGCCCGCAGTGTCAACGACATAATCGCCGTAGCCCATGACCCGGGTCTCGACGCGGTCTCGCTAAAGCATATCATGAGCGACGACTTCACGACCTGGCTCTCGGCTCGCGACAAAGCGCTCGCCGGCAAGGTCGCCGATACGGCGCGACGTACCCGCGACTGCTGGGCCACTCTATATGCCCTCGCCCCGGCCGCATCCTACAATTTCGTCACCGACGCCAATGCAATCGACTATCTCTTCACGCCAGCTCAGCTGGCCGAAGAAATCAGCCGTGAGATGGCCGGACTCTCTACTCTCGGCCTAAAGCTCACCGAACAGCTGGGCCGCAGCGCCTTCGACGGCTCGCGCCTCTACCGCTATCTCGAGTCAAAAGGCAAATATGACCGCCAGATCAGCTGGGTACGCTACTGCAAGAACCTCACATCAACCGACAATGCCGGCAAGATCGGCCCATATAACGACGACATCGCGACATATAAGGTGATACGCGGGTGGGGAGGTTCATGCCCCTACTATCCCGCGCATGGTCACGGGCGCAAGCTGCTGAGTCTCGCCGATGTCGACAGCTGTCAGTCATCGGTCCTGAGTTTCGAGAAACAGCGTCTGGCCGACTGGCTGACAGGCTTTTTCCAGGAAAATCCCTCGGCCGACTACAAGCGCCGCTCATACTCCGACCTAACGGGCGACTACTATGATTATCTCGTCAAGCACCTGCCCGACTGCAATTATATCGCCCGCTCGTCGAAGCTCGCCAAGACTCTCAACGCCGCCATCGCCGACGAGAAACGGGCGTGGAAGAATATCCACACGATACAGTGGCTCACAGTGCTGCTGTGTTTCATTCCCATGCTCGCCACCTTTGTCATACTGCTCGTCACCGGTTTCAGCGACATCAGCCGCGCACTGCGACCGCTCATCGAGGCCTCAGGCCACTATGCCGGCATCGCTCTCGGTGTCATCGGCGGTCTTGCAAGCATGGCTTCGTCGCGTCCCAGTCTGATCGGCGCGGGCATCGTCGGACTCATAATCTACGGCCTCACCGTCTTTGTCTTCAAGTTTCTCGTCGTACTCGCTCCGTGGCTGCTGGCGGCCCTGCTCGCGATTGCCATCTGGTATTTCGGCCGCGACATCTTCATTTCGACCAAAAAAAAAGCCATGGCCGGCGTGTCGGCGGCATCGATGAACGACACCGTCCGCCTCAGACTCATCGGCGAGGCTTTCGGCACGACATCAAAAATCTTCAAAAACACTCAGCCGGGCTATCTGCTCGACATGCTTCACAGCAGCACCAACGAGGCCCGCTCGAAAATCAAGAAGATGCTGCGCTGCGGCGCAGTACTCCTCGTACTGTCAGCCGCAACCGTGGCCTTCAACATCTTTGTCACGCCGACGCTTCTCGACAGCCGCAGCGCTGCCGTCTCGAATCATACAGATGAAGTCGCCGAAGTAGTCACTTCGGTTCTCGACGGCTCGTGGACAGGCACTTTCGACGGCGTCGGCGCTACGATGACCGTATCGTCAGCCGACGGCGTCACGCGCGCTAAAATCACCATCTCCTACTCTAACCCGCTGCGTCAGACAGCCACCGTCAAACCGACGGCTGACGGAGGCGTCACCATGACCGTCATCTCCTCGACCGGAGCCGTCGGCGGCCATTACGACGCAACCCTCACTACCGGCAACAGCTATATGACAGGCAAATACATCAATCCCACGACAGGGCGCTCGCTCTTCTTCCAATTCTCTAAAAAACCGTGAATACCGACAACAAATGCACCCGCTGCGGAAGCGCCAACCGCCCCGAAGCACGATACTGCAAACATTGTGGCAACGCTCTTGCCGTAACATCCAAGCAGTCGATTCTCGACAGTGTCAAAGGTCTCGTCCGCGTCAAAGACTGTCTCTCTGACATCTACGACAAAGCCGTAGCGATAAAAAACCGAGCCGAGGCTACCAAAGTGAAGATGCGCCTCGAAATGAATTTCTTCATCACCGGCGCGCCCGGCACAGGCAAATCAATGCTCGCCAATACGATAGCACGACTGCTGGCCGACGCAGGCGTCACATCCCAGCGACCGCCCGTCACTGTCGACGCCGCCGACTACGAGCAGTGGGCCAAGGAAATTGACAAGAACACCGACGCCATCAAAGACGGCGTTCTCATCATCGAGAACATAGGCAAACTCACAGGGCGTCAGTATGGAGCCGGCGTTTCGCCTCTCGACCCGCTCTTCTCCCGTCTCTCGCGATGGTACGGCAACCCCGACAGCCCTGTCGTCATACTCACCGGCCTGACCGACATGGCCGATTTCATGCGCAGCAACACCAACGTCGGCCGTTATTTCCCATTTGTCTTCCACCTTGAGCCTTACACAATCGCCGAGATGGCCGACATCTGCGAAGCGGTGCTCCTTAGCCGTTTCGGCCTCACTCTCGAGACAGAGGCCCGCGAGAAACTCGAGCGCGTGTTCACCGACGCGCGGCGCGACTCCAAATCGACCGCCGACAACGGACACCTCGCCGCCCGCAAAGCCTCCGAGATATCGGTCGAACACACAGCCTTTCCCGGCGACGACACCACAGTCGGCCCTGACGAAGTCCCCGGCAAGGAATTCATCGCCAAGACATTCGAACAAGTTATCGCCGAATTTGACAACTATGTCGGCATCGACGAGATAAAAGAGACCGTGCGCACCATCGCCGCCCGTGTCGACCAGCGGCGCCGCGCCATCGAAGCCGGTACAGCCGACCCCAAAACGCCCCTGATAGACTCACACTACCAGTTCCTCGGCAATCCCGGCACAGGCAAGACCACTGTCGCGCGCATATTCGCCGACGCCCTCAAATCGCTCGGCGCACTGCCTGTCGGTCAGCTCGTAGAGGTCTCCCGCGACAATCTCGTCAGCAAATACGTCGGCGAGACGCCCCAACTGGTCAAGGCCGCTGTCGAGCGTGCCATCGGCGGCGTACTCTTCATCGACGAGGCATACCGCCTCTGCCGCGACAAAAGTGATACATTCGGCCTCGAAGCCATCGAGAGCAGAAAACCGCCGAGGCGAGTTCGTGCTCATCATGGCCGGTTACACCAAGGAAATGGGCGAGCTCGCGGCTGTCAACGACGGCATAGCCTCACGCATCAACAACAAGGTTTACTTCCGCGACTACAAACCCGAGGAACTCACCGAAATCTTCCGCCGCATGCTCGCCTCGACGCCCGAACGCTTCACCGTCGACCCCGAGACCGACGCCAGACTCATCAACGTCTTCACCCGCATGTATCAGACACGCACGTCGCAGTTTGGCAACGCCCGCGAGGTGCGCAACGTCCTCACCACCGCCATTTCGCGCCATGCCGCACGTCTTTCGGCACAAGGAAAGGCCGGCGCCGAAGACACCGTCCTCACCCTCGACGACATCGACGCCGGCGCGACATCGGCTCCAACTACAGCCGACGAGATACTCGCACCGCTCGACGGCCTTATCGGCATGGATAGCGTCCGCAGCCAGCTGCGCGCCCTCGCCAACAAGATGATAAAAGACCGCCGCCGCGCCGCCGCACGTCCCGGCTCGACCGAGATACCGACCGTCCACATCGCCCTGACAGGCAATCCGGGCACCGGCAAGACCGAAGTCGCCAAGCGCCTCGGACGCGTCTTCAAGGCAATGGGCATCCTGCCGACCGACAAAGTAGTCTTCCGCGAGCGCAAGACCCTGCTTGACAGCTATTCGAATTCGGCCGCCGTCAATATGGACAAGGCCGTCGACGAAGCCCTCGGCGGTGTCCTCTTCATCGACGAAGCATACAACCTTATGCCTCTCGACCCGGGCGGACGCGACAACATAGGCGCTCAGGCCGTCGAAGCTCTGATGACGCGCATGGTCAACGACGCCGGCAAATTCATCACCGTCATCGCCGGCTACGAAAACCTCATCGAAGAATTTGTCAACGCCAATCCCGGTCTCAAAAGCCGTTTCACAACCTACATCGACATCCCCGACTACAACGCAGAGCAACTTTTTGAGATTTACATGCAGCAGGCCGAGCGCCGCGGCTATACACTTACTCCCGGCGCAGTCGAACGTCTCAAACTGAAAATAGACGAGATGATAACGTCGAAAGACGAACGTTTTGCCAACGCCCGCGACATCATCGCCCTATTCAACCAGACCTGTCTGCGCCAGGATTCGCGCGTCGACGTCCGGTCGACCAGCTCTATATAATCACCGAAGACGATATACCCTACACCCCGCCACGAAAGATTGATCTCGCCGACTGCCTCGGCCGTCTCGACGACCTTATCGGCCTCGACAGCGTCAAAAAATCGCTGCGCGACCTCGCCGACAGCATCACCGTCGAGCAGGAGCGAGCCGCCATCGAGGAGCGTCTGCCGCAGTATGTCTACGACCACTATCTATTCGTCGGCAATCCGGGCACGGGCAAGACCACCGTCGCCCGCATCATGGGCGAGATCATGCACTCACTCGGACTCCTCCCGAGCAACAAGGTCATCGAGACCGTTCCCAAAGATTTCATCGCCGGCTACGTCGGACACACGGCCAAACAGACCGAAATCACCGTCAACCGCGCCCTCGGCGGCATTCTCTTCATCGACGAAGCTTATGGCCTCAACGACGGTCTCGGCGGATTCGGAAAAGACGCCATGCCGACACTGCTCACAAAACTTCTCGACTACAAAGGACGCATGATCTGCATCGCCGCGGGCTATCCGCGCGAGATCCGGCAGTGGGTCGACACCAACAGCGGTCTGCGCTCACGATTCACAAAAGAGATTGTCTTCGAGGACTATGACGCCGATCAGCTCGCGCAGATCTTCCTCAACCTCGCGGCCAAGGCCAAGTTCACCCTGACGCCCGAGGCTGACGACGCCATGCGCTCATACTTCCGCACCCTCGTCTACAACAAGACGCGCGATTTTGCCAACGCACGCGAGGCCCGCAACTATTTCGATGCGGTCAAGCTGCGTCAGGGTGCCCGTCTGCGCCGCGTCATGGAAATGCCGTCATTCGACCGCGCGGCCTATTTTGTCCTCGAACGCGAGGACATGCTCGTCTGACAAAACTGACATTTATTCAGACCATAGGCCTGACATTCTTAAAACAACAGGCCGGAACTCATCGAAATGATGAACTCCGGCCTGTTGTTTATCCTAAAGACCAGGATAATAATTACTTTCCTGCGATAGAGTCAGAGACGGTCAGACGTGCGCGGCCTTTGGCGCGGCGGCGTGAGAGTACTTTGCGACCGTCCTTGGTGGCCATTCTTTCGCGGAAGCCATGCTTGTTGACACGGCGACGGTTTGAGGGTTGAAAAGTCCTTTTCATTTTTATATCGATATTTTTATTGATTCATGGTTTGCGCCCGGCAGGGCACACGCTGCCCCGAGGAGGCGTATTTCGGACTGCAAAATTACAAAACGAATCTCAGACCGCCAAATATTCCGTTAAAAAAGTGTGTGATAAAGATTTGACATCAGATTTTTCGTGTGGGGCTTGCGCATGTGCGGGATTTTTTGTTACTTTGCAGCCGATTTCGCAATCTCTGGTAAG